>Ga0307373_10001756_pt1 | contig 40350 bp, 29 predicted proteins | sample OX2MG_FD_202534 | JGI IMG/M metagenome (GOLD analysis project Ga0307373, IMG submission 202534) | Soil microbial communities from Risofladan, Vaasa, Finland - OX-2 | ecosystem: Environmental > Terrestrial > Soil > Coastal area > Acid sulfate soil | place: Finland: Risofladan, Vaasa | collected...
TATAAGACGGGCTGGCTTGTCAAGCCCCAAATACGAATGCGAATTTGCTCTGAAACGAAGGGGGGAAACAAGGCCTAGCGCGGCAAGGAGTTAAGCCCGTTCAAGAATCGTGGATGCGGAATCGCTGGGAATACCGGGGGAATGATCCGACTTTCCAGCTCACATTCCGCAATTCTTTCCGAGAACCCGGTAAAAAAACCTCGCCGCATTTCCGGCATTTGGGGCTAATCTAACTGCTTGCCGTTGGAACCAAGAGTGCAGCGGCGGAATGCGGGCAGGTGCCGGATGCACATCGCGGCGGCCCGGAGAGCTGACCGCGTCTTTCCGTAAAGGAGGATTAATCTGTGCCAGACTTCAAGTTAGATCGCCGGGATTTCCTGAAAGTGGGTGGAGCGTCCGCTCTAAGCGCGCCCATCCTGAATGGTGCGGGAACGGAGGCGGCTCCTGCCGCACCGCCGGCCCAAGCCCAATCGCCAGGCCAAGCGGGACAGAAACAGTTTCCGCAGCTTGCCATCATCACTCCCTACTCTCCCCAGAATTTGGCCTTTGCCGCGTCCGCGCAGTATCAGGGAGTGGTGGTGCCGCTCACCAAGAACTTCAATCCCCAGCTCAGCGACTCCGCCATCGACCAGATTCTTGAAAGCGCGCGGAGCGCCAACGTGCGCATCATCAGCATTGAGTGCATGTGGGGCTTCAATCACATCGATCCTGACCCGGCCAAGCGGCGTGAGGCGCAGGCGGGCTTTATCCGCTGCCTGGAGTTTGGCCATCGCCTGGGATGCAAGTTTGTGGGCACTTTCAGCGGCGGGATTTCCGGCGCCACCGAGGACGACCAGGCAAAGGCGCTGGCGGAGGCCGTGAATGAGAAGTATGTGCCGGTTTTGGAAAAGCTCGACCTGGGCACGGGATGGGAGAACTTCCCGACCTCGGTAAACTTTGCCACCGTTCCGGGCATTTGGAAAAAGGTCTTCGATCTTGTTCCCAGCCATCGCCTGGGGCTGGAGTTTGACCCCTCGCACCTGGTCCGGCAGTTCATTGATCCCATCCAGGCCGCTTGGAATTACCAGGACCGCATTCTGGCGGTCCATTGCAAGGATACGGAGATCACCCAGCCCGTGCTGCAACAGGTGGGTATCGCCGGCAAAGGCTGGTGGCGTTATCGCATACCCGGCCAGGGGCTGGTAAACTGGCCGGCATTTTTCACCTGTCTGCTTCAGGCAGGCTTCAGCGGCGGCATGGCCGTGGAGCACGAAGATGAATTCTGGGATCAGCCGCACACACCTCAAGTGCCTGAGCAGTGCCAAGCGCGCAAGGATGGCTTTATCGAAGCCTCGCGCTTCCTGCGGATGTATATGCCCGGGCGTCTGGCGTAGCATTCCCGGCTAGTTTGCTGTTGCGGCGAGTTTATCCCGCCATGAGCCATGGCGGCATAAAGCCGCCTCTACGGAAGATACAAGCGGCGCTCCCGCCACAGCGGGTAAACTCCGAGCGCCGCGACTGCCGGTGTGCCACCATTCTTGCATATGAAAGAAAGCGATTCCAATCGAAGTCGCGGGACAAGCCGCTTCGCCCTCTACGCAGGGTTGGTGCTGGCGTATAACATCCTGGTGATTCTTTGGGGCGCGGTGGTACGGGCCACGGGGTCCGGGGCGGGCTGCGGCGACCATTGGCCCCTTTGCCAGGGAGTGGTGATTCCCCACGCCGCCGGGATCTCGACCGTCATCGAGTTCGCGCACCGCTCCAGCAGTGGCATCGCCGTGGTGCTGGTGGTGGGGCTGGTGCCGTTCGCTTTCCGCCGATTTGACAAGGGTCATGCGGCAAGGCGTTATGCGGCGGCGGCGCTCGCCTTCACGCTGACCGAGGGGTTGCTGGGAGCAGCCCTGGTGCTCTTCGGGCAGGTGGGAAGCAATGCTTCAATGTCCCGCGTGGTCGTCCTGTCGCTTCACTTGGTAAACACCTTTCTTCTGCTCGCTGCGTTGGCACTGACCGCCAAGTCAGCCAGCAGTGACGCGGCGGCGCAGCCCGTGCAGACTTTTGAGAAGACTGCGATGCCGTCTCAAGCTCCCGGCAATGGGCTCTACCTGGCTTACGGCGCCGGGATCATCGCCACATTGGCAATTGGCGTCACGGGTACCATTGCGGCGCTGAGTGACACGCTCTTCCGCGCCACGTCCCTGGCGCAAAGCTTGCAAATGGACTTTTCGAATGCCTCGAACCCCATGTTGCGGCTGCGCATCATCCATCCCGCCCTCGCCGTGATTGCCGGCTGTTTTCTGATGGTCCTGGCCGCTCACGCCTTAATGTCGCGGCCCTCGGCCCGGGCAAAACGCTTGGCCAGTTGCCTGCTGGTCCTCTTGATTCTTCAGTTTTCACTGGGCGTGCTGAACGTGATCTTGCTCGCGCCCCTTTGGATGCAAGTGCTGCATCTGTTGACGGCCGACCTGGTTTGGGTCACGCTGGTTCTGCTTTCCGCTGAGGTTCTGGACACCCGGCGCGCAACGCGCCCTTTAGTTTTCCAGGAAGACGCTTCCTTGATAGGCGCTTAGCGCCGAACAGGAAAAAAGTTTTGTCGATGTGGGCGTTTTGGTAGCGCCAGCGTCCCGCTGGCTCTTGGCCCCGCCGCCGGGACGGCGGCGCTACGTTACGCCACTTTTTGCGAGCGAAGTCTCGCAAAAAGCTTAGAACCTAAGTGCAGCGTTTCGTAAATTCGCTCACGTATTCGCGCACCCCGTCACCCGGCGCGACGCGCCACCCTCTCCCCGCAAGCGGGGAGAGGGGCTGGGGGTGAGGGGTTGTTCAAAACCGTTGCAAGAATACGTCACCGTAATTGCGAAAGGTGGTACTAAGGCTCCGCTTCAACCCATCTGATATTCTTCCCCCGCCGATCCGCGATATTTTACAAAGTATAGGCATAATTATAAACATTTCTCTTGACAGAAGCCTTATAGCTCTTATAGATTTCACCCATCCAATTGCGGAGCCCGTTGGTAGCGGGCGAGAAAGATCCAACACTGTTCTTCATTTTCCGGTCTGAATCGGCCGGTTGCCGTCTCTTGCGTCAGGTGCTGCGTCAATTCAATCTGAAGGGGATTATTATGGTTCGCGTCAAGAGCGTAGCTTTGCTTTGCCTTTTGTCCATGCTGCTGTTCGCAGCGCCCGCCGCGTGGGGTCAAACCACTTTCGGATCGATCACCGGATTGATTACAGATGCTTCGGGAGCGGTGATACCTGGTGCGCAGGTGACATTGATCAACCTTGGCACCACTGAGAAGCGCACCCAGACAACCGGCAACGATGGGATCTACCATTTCGTGAATCTCTTGCCGGGCAACTACAGCGTTGCGGTTGATAAGGAAGGGTTCAAAAGCTTCACCCGCACCCCCGTGCTTGTGGAGGTGCAGCAAGAGGTTCGCATCGACGTGAAGATGGAACTCGGCCAGGTGAGCCAGACAGTGGAGGTGACGGCTCAAACCCCGTTGCTCCAACCTGAGACTTCGTCCCTGGGCCAGGTGATCGAGACGCGGCAAGTGAACGAGCTACCCTTGAATGGACGCAATCCCATGAACTTGGTAGCCTTGGCGCCCAGCGTGGTACCCCAGGGCCAATCGATGGGGACGCCCACCGGCGAGAACCCCTTTGGGTTTGGCAATTATCAGATCGGAGGCGCGATTGCCAACCAGGGCGCGGAGTATTTGGACGGCACCCCCCTCAACAACAGCTACATCAATGAGCTAAGCCTGATTCCCACGCAGGATTCGCTTCAGGAATTCAAGGTTCAGACCAATAACCTGGACGCGGAGTGGGGCCGTTTTGCCGGTGGGGTCATCAACTTCACCACCAAATCCGGCACCAACCAGATTCATGGCACGGCCTATGAGTATTTGCGGAACACGGTGCTGAACGCGGGCAATTTCTTCGACAACGCCAACGGTATCAGCCGGGCACCCTTCGTGCAGAACCAGTTTGGCTTCAACGCCGGCGGGCCCGTGTACATTCCCCACCTCTACGACGGACGCAACAAGACCTTCTTCTTCGCCAGCTATGAGGGTTTCCGGCAGCGCGTTGGCCAGACTTTCCTGGAGAGTGTGCCGACGTTGGCGGAAAGGGGCGGTGACTTTACCAATTACCTTGACTCGAGTGGCAAAGTGATCCCAATTTACGACCCTACCACAACGACTGCGAACGCCAACGGAACCTATTCCCGGCAGCAGATCAGTTGCAACGGTGCCTTGAATGTTATCTGCCCGCAAAACTTCAATCCCACGTCGTTGGCTATGCTCAAGGAGTTTCCGCTCCCGAATACCGCCGGAAGTCCGTTCACCGCGATCAACAACTTTGCTACCAATGCGAGCTTAGGCGGGGATAACGACGAGTTTACGACGAAAATTGACCAGAATGTGAGCGACAAGCAACACCTATTTGGCCGCTACACGCGCTGGACGAACTTGAACCTGCCTATCGATCCTTTCGGGACGGGCGTTTGCCAGGACCGCTGCACGGAAGCGTTTACCACCAACAACGCCGAGATCGACGATGTTTACGATTTCTCACCAACTACGGTCATGGACATCCGGGTAAGCTTCGACCGGATGGCTTATGACCGCACACCGTCGAGCGCCGGGCTCAACCTGTCTCAGTTTGGACCAGGCTTTGGCGCCGTCCAAAACCAGGTGTTTCAAGCCAACTTGCCGCTTCCCGTTCTTTCGGGACCGTTAGGCAATGTTTTCTCCACCCAGGGAGCAGGTAGCGTCATCATCGCGAGAGATGACACGGCTCGGATTGCAGGTAGCTTGACTAAAATCTCCGGCAGGCACACCCTCCAGTTCGGCGGGGAGTTCCGGCAGGATACCCACAATTATGCCCAGACCAACGATCCCGTGGGTCTTTTCAACTTCAGTAACTCCTTTACTTCGAGCGATCCCATCAACCAGATTGGGGGATCCTCACTAGCCTCGTTCCTGCTGGGTTACGGAACGGGTGGCGGCCCGAGCACGCCCGCGATGGTGGCGTCCCAACAGCTCTATCCGGCTCTCTACGCTCAGGATCAGTTCAAGGCTACCTCCAAGCTGACCCTGAACCTGGGAGTGCGGTGGGAGCAAAACGGTCCCTACTCCGAGCGCTTTAACCGGATCTCGGTTTTGGAACCTAATACCCCCATCGCACTGGCCCAACCGCCGTGCGTTAACCTGCCCGCAGGCACGGCCGCGGCATTGGGGCAAAGCCAAATTTGCTTGCCCGCATTGAAGGGAGCCTTGGGAGCGGTCGCCACCAGCTCGCGGCCTCAGCGGTACGCGCAGAACCAGGCCTGGCTTCAGTTCTCGCCACGGCTTGGATTCGCCTATCAATTGACCCCAAACACCGTGCTCCGCGGCGGGTACGGCCTGTTCTGGATTTCGAACGCCGTCGAGTTTGACCAAGCTCCCAACACGGACGGCCTCAACAGCCTTGGCACGCCGTGGCTTACCACCGTGGATGGCGGCAAAACCCCGTGTGTCAACCCGTCACCGGTGGGCTGCGTGGGTGGGCCGACCTTCAACCTGAGTAATCCTTTTCCCAACGGCATTACCCAGCCACCAGGTCGCAATATTGCCCTCTACCAGAATTTGCAATATGGGCAAGGGCCGTTTGCTCTTCTCCCGAACAATCCATACGCTTACTACCAGCAGTGGAACTTTGACGTGCAACACCAGTTGCCGGACGGTACCCTGATCGACTTGGCCTACGCGGCCGCCAAGGGTACGCACCTGCCGGACTTTTCGCAACAACTGAATGCGTTGCCCGATAAGTACCTCTCGCTGGGATCGCATCTTCAGGACACGGTCCCGAATCCGTTTTTCGGGCTGATTAACAACGGCACAGGATTGTCAGCGGCATCGACAACGCTCTCGCAACTCCTGGTCCCCTATCCGCAGTATGGAGGCTACTCGATTGGCGCCTCCGGCTTCTCTGACAGTATCTACAATTCGATGCAGCTCAAGGCGGAGAAACGGACAGGAGGTGGTGGAACCTTGCTTGTTGCTTACACCCTTTCCAAGATGATCACCACGGGCGATGTTGATTCACTGACCAGTTGGCTGGAATCGACAGGCGCCGCCGGTATTCAGGACTGGAACAATCTGAAGGCCGAACGGTCCCTCTCCAGTTATGATGTTCCGCAACGGCTGGTGGTCAGCTACGTCCTTGACCTTCCTTTCGGCCAGGGCAAGAGATTCCTGGCAAACGCCGCGGGCATTGGCGGCAAGTTCGTTTCCGGTTGGGGAGCTGAGGGCGTCACCACTTACCAGAGCGGGTTTCCGCTAAATTTCTACCTGAATTCGAGCTTGATCGGCCAAGGCAATGGCCAGCGGCCGAACAACTCCACCAGTGGCGCGCTGAGCGGATCGGCTGAAAGCCGGCTTAACGCATGGTTCAACACTGCGGCTTTCAGCTACCCGGGTAACTACACCTACGGCAGCGCAAGCCGCGTCGATCCCACCCTTCGTTCCCAGGGCATCCAGAACTGGGACTTTTCGCTGTTCAAAAATACCCCATTCGGCCCCGACAACAAGCTGAATATGCAGTTTCGTGCCGAATTCTTTAACCTGTTTAACAAGCCACAGTTTGGTCCGCCCAACACTGGTTGTTGCTCGAATCCGACCGCGCCGAGTTACAATCCGAGCTTCGGCGTGGTCAATTCAACCATCAACAGTCCGCGTTTGATTCAGTTCGCCCTTCGGTTCACATTCTGAGGCCAGTCCTGACACTTTCTTCGACGGAAGAGGGAGCTGTGGTTCCCTCTTCCGTTTCTCTCCCGCCGTTCCCGGCTTTTCCTGGGTGCGTCCCGTCTCTCTGCTCCGACCCTTCACCTGGATTATCCACGAAGTTTTGCTCGAGGACGGTTAAGGCACGGTTAAAACCGTGGAGATGCCTATGGCAGGGCCGTCGCTTTTCCCCCTCACCCACCGCTGCGCGGTCCCCCCTCTCCCCGCAAGCGGGGAGAGGGGGGACCGCGCAGCGGTGGGTGAGGGGCCCGGATTCAACGAAGTTCAGTTATTCTCGAACAGACCTTAAGTGAACGGCATTGGGGTTAATGTGAGCTCAACCGGTCCGCCTGCTCTCGTTCGCGCTGAGCCTCCGTGCGCTGGCCCAATGACTCATAGACTTGGGCCAGCAAGCGGTGGGGTTGGGGATCATCGGGCAGGGCTCGAACCGCCCGCAGCAGATACTGGCGGGCGCGGCCGGTGTGGTTCTCCTCCAGGCTTTTCCGGGCCAAGTCTAAAGCGGCTTTGCAGAGCAGGCTGGCAATATCATGGTTTTCGGGATTGAGCTGGTTGGCGTGATCGAGAACGGAATAGGCCGCAAGGTCGTCGCCGAGCGCATAGAGCGTGGCGCCCAGCGGAGCGTTGACTGCGAAGATGTCGGGGCGCAAGGCCACTGCTTTTTGGAGCGGATCACGCGCCTCGGCATAGCGTTTCAGGCGGAAGTAGGTCAACCCTAAGTTGTATTGCATCTCGTAGGAATCAGGGTCGAGCTGCACCGCAAGGCGGAAAGGCTCAAGCGCGTCGGCGTAATCGCCGTGCTGCCCATAAAGGGTGCCGAGGCTCACCAGCTTTCCCAGATCTTCCGGATCCAGAAGGCTCTGACATATCTTCCGAGCCGCCTCCAACGGTTGCTGGTCCAAACTCCGGCCGCAATCAAGCGCCTGCTGGTTAGCTACGATGTCCTGTTGATGAAGTTTGGACGCAAGCGCAAGGGCCCTGGTGGCATCTTGCTCGCGCCCGATGGCGTGATAGAGGATGCCGAGACGTTCCTGGACCCTGGAATCGCGCGGCGCCAGAGCTGCTGCCTTTTTTAGCCACCTCTCCGCCGAATTGAAATCTTTCTTCTTGAAGTAGGCAAACCCGAGGTAGTAATCGGTATCGGGGAAGGGTGGCTTGGATGCTGCAATCGTCAAATTGTGGATCGCCGAATCGACGTTGTTATCGGCCAAATCCAGGCGTCCTAGGTAATAGTTGACGTTCGGGTCATTCCCGGTTTCTTTGAGTACGGCTTCGAATTGCTTGCGAGCTTCCGCGTGTTCCTGGAGCGCGAAGAGGGTGACGGCGAGAGGAAACCGCGCCCGGACCGTCAAATGCGGATCGAGGGCGAGCGCGGCGCGGAATTCGCGTTCAGCCTGTGTGTAACGGTGGTTGTTCAAATCCTGGTGCCCTCGCGCCAAGTGTTCCTCCAGGGTCGCGGCGGGGAGGTTCGGCGCGGCGGCTTGACTCTCTATCCAGGCCCACGCCTTAACAGTCAGGGATGCGGCGATGAACGCGGCCAGCAGTAAGCTGCTCGCTATCGGCTGGATTTTGGGAAAACGCTTCATAGCTCGCGGCAGGAATCCCGTACCTTGGTGCTTTCCATGGGTGAATGCCAGACAAGGGGAAGATGACAATGGCTTGCCCTATTCCTGATCCGAAGGATGAATCTTGGCCTGATCGTCCGCTGCGGATTTGCGTCTGAGTTCCTGGGATCGCGCCAGGGCCTGGCTTGCCAGCCCAGGCTTACCCTCATCGCGATACGCCTCGAAAAGCAGGTAATGCAGATCTCCATAACGGTCGATGCTGGCGGACGCCTGAAGCTGTGCCACTGCCTGCGCAGGTTTACCCATTTTCAGGTACGCCTTGCCGAGCGCCGGGCGCGCTTCAATCAAGCCCGGATCGTATCGCAGCGCCGCCTCAAGGTAAGGAATACCCTTTTGCGGCTGCCGTTCGACTACATAGAGCTGGCCCAAGAGGTAGAGGCTGCGCGCGTCTGCAGGATTCAGCCGCAACGCCATCTCCAATTCCGATTTTCCCTCTGCGATTTCATTTTCACCAAGCAGCAGTTCCCCCAAAGCTTGGTGAACGCCGAAATCATTGGGATTCAGGCGTTCCGCAGCTCGATATTCCTGGATCGCGCTCTTGTCCGCTTGGCGCAGGTGCAACGCCTCGCCCTTGAGCATGTGCGCTTGTTCCGAACCCGGGTAAGAAGCCGACAACTGGTTGAAACAGGTATCTGCCAGCCGGAGATAACTCCGGCTCAGCCAGTAGATCGCCTCGTCATTCCCTTTGTTCCGGCCATAGACAGCGGCGAAGGCATCAGAAGCCGGCTCGTCCTGGCCAAGGATCAACAACGCCCGGCCCAGGCACAGCAGATCGCTGACCGCCAGGCGTCTCTGTGATTCCATGAACTCGACACAAAGGCGTTCCCGGTGCCGCTCGCAAGCCAACCGCGAAGGTGAACTTGATCCCGAATGGGCCGCCGCCTTTGCGGAACTTTCAAAACTCAGTTGCTCCTGGCGGGCGCGGCTGCTGTCACCGGCAATCCCGTACAGTGCCGAAAGGATGAACTGGCGGGGCGGGTTCGCCGGAGTGGTCTGAAGTTCGGAGATCATGCGGCGTGCCCCGCTGGCGGGCACGGCAAGCCCGGGAAATGTCGGCGCATTCTGAGTAAGGAATTCCGGCGCCAATTGCCATATCTTGGCGATCGCATCAATCGCCGGCTGTGGGTCACCTTTGAAGAGTTGCACTTCAGCCCATCCCAACAAGGCAGGCTCTTCAAACGGGCGGCGGGCAAGCTCAGCCTTGAACTCAGTCTCGGATTCATCAAGCTTCCCGTCGCGAGCGAGCACTCGAGCCAATGCCGAGTGCAGACCGGGCTGCGCCGGATTCACGGTGAGGGCTTTACGGTAAGCCAAAGCCGCGTTGTTCCAAAGGTGGCGCTCTTGCAAAACGTCTCCGGCCAGTCGCAGCGACCAGGCGGAATCCGGAAACTGCGTTGACAGTTGTCCGGTCAGGCGCTTGGCCATCTCAAGATAATCCTGGCCCAGCGTGAACCATGCGTCCGCTTTGCGGGACTGAGTGGCGGCAAGCCTTCGAAATAGGGTGGCAGCCTGACCGTACCGATCTTCCGACAATTCTGCCGTGGCCAGCGCGCGCCTTGCTTGGCGGTTGGTGGGATCAATGCTCAACGCCTGGTTGAGCGCCGGAATCGCCTTCTCAGGAGCCCCCAGCTTCAGGTAGCTTAGCCCCAGAAACAGACTGGCGGGTAACAGGTCCGGACGCTCGCGGGCGGCCTGACTCAAGTCAGTCACGGCGAGCCTATAATCGCCGACGGCGTGATACGCTAAACCCAGATTGACCTGGGCTTCTACCAAACCGGGACGGAGGCGTAATACTTGATTGAAGTTTTGGATGGCGCGGTTAAAATCGCCCGCCCGCATTTCTTGTTGGGCAGTGCGAAAAAGCTGCACCCATGCGTCCTGGTTGGCGGAGGCGTTCTGTTGTCCTGCTGAGTGGAGTTGTGAGGTTGCAATGAGGCCGGAGAGGATCACTAACACAAGCCAATTTCTGTACAGCATAGCCAGAATCCGCCAGCGGGTTATCTCTTCAGGCCGTTATTATCAGGCGCTTTATGATTTCATGGCAATCAAAAATTGTGAAAGGTCAACCTTGATCGACCTGTGCCCGCCGGCTGATCCAGTGGCGAACCTGCAAGTGGAGAGTGACGAGTGACCAGTGGCCAGTGACCAGAATGAAACCTTAGTGCGGGATAAGAATTTCCGGTTTGGTAGCATAAAATTACCGATTTTGGGGACACCGAATATTTTCCGAGCCGCCGCAGGTTGACTCCGGTTTTGGACGGACTTATACTTACCGGCGTATCTAGCAATCGCGTTGATAAACAAGGAGAACGACTGTCATGGGCTTTTCCCCTCGCCGCGCGCTTCGGCACACGTTGGTCCCACTTATTGCAGCATCAGCAATGGTTGCTCTTTCGGGATGGCGGCAATCCCCCGCCGCCGCTTCTCCGCGGAGTTCTTCTGGCCTCAAGTCCAAATCTCTTCGTTTTGACCGCAGGGTCAAAGGTTCGATCCATCCTGGGCAGACACTGGTTTGGGCAACGGCACCGCTCAAAGCGGGGGCGCTCTACTCAGTGGACATCAGTCTGGATCACCCGGCCAGCCTCACCACCCCCGATGAGCTCGTGCCTCGCCGAATCGCTTCGCCCATCACTTTCAACGTGGTAAAGAAGGACATTATCCCGGTGGTGGCGCGGGTTGTCGCGAGTTTTGACTCGGAAGGCAACCCTGCGATCAGCAAGAAGCTGCATTCCGGCGATCCGGGAACCTATTTCATTGTCCGCGCCGCCAAGGACGGGCCAGCCCGGCTCACGCTGAGTGCCCCGTCCAGCGTGGATCCCGCGCCCATCGGTTTCAAGGCGGCCGTCCGGCCGCTGAAGGTGAGTGCTGAAGATCAGCTTCAAATTGCTCCAAACACGGCGCGCGACTGGCAGCACGCCTCGCCCATGGTTCTGGGCAAGACCGTTTTCGGCACCTCCGATGACATCGAGTACCTTTACAACACGGACGAAGGCAAAGTCGGGTGGCAATGGCTGACGTTCGATTACAATCTGCCCAAGCCCAAGCTTGTCTTCTTTGAATTGGACTTGCTCGACCGCGACGTACCGTGCACGTTGAAAATTTTCCGGCTGGAGAACAGTCCGCAGGGCGCGCATCTGGTGGAATACACGCAAGGCAAGGACCCTACCGAAATCCGGCATGATGACCAGACCGACGCGTTGGTGGATTTCAAGATGATTACGCGCGTGCTGACCCCCGGGCGCTATTATTTGAGCGTCAAATCGAACCATCCGCACTGGAGCCTGCGCACGGCCTTCTATAACGTGCCGCCCTACCAGAACCCGCGTGAGGCGGCCAAGGTGGCGATGCGCTACATGGTGGACGTTGGAGATTCCTTCTTCTCGAATACCCCCCGCAAGGGCGCCGTGCTCACCCGCGCCGAAAACGTCACCGATGAGACGGAGCGCTGCATCACCTGCCATCCCGCCCATTTCACCATGCTCTCAACGCTCACGGCGCAGCGCCATGGCTATTCCGTGGTCAACCAGCCGGAATATAAGTTCATGATGGATAAGCTTTATAACGCGCCCGCGCCGTTCTACGGTTTTGCCAACACTGATTGGCTGCGCTTTGAGCTGGCGCCCACCAACGGCATCAGTCGCCTGGGCAGAATGCTCCTGATGTATGAAGATTCGGTGAGCCATCGCCCCACCGAAACACCCGGCGAGAGCGCCAACTACATCCGGCTGGTCTACGATGCCCGCAACTTGCTGCCGAGGGCGGACACGGTCCACTCGGTCGCGGAGTTTCAGCCGGTGAAGAGCCGCAACTATGAATTCGACGGAAACCGGCCCATCAGCGACTTCCGCGTCGCGTCGGACTCATGGTTTGTCCTGAATGATCTCGCGCGGCGCGGCCCCAGTTCGGATGATGCGCAAAGCGCCGCCCACTTGAAAGCCCTCATGACTACCGCGCCCACCAACGATCTCGAAGACATCGTGGAACAGACCAAGGGCATGGTGGCGATGGGCGATGCGCGCTTCAAACCCATCATCGCCGCCAATATCCAGAAGATCCTGGCGAAGCAGCATACCGACGGCGGCTGGGTGACGGCCGAGTATATGTCCAACCAGCAGTTCTTTGACGCAGCCGCCCGCGCCCCGTTTGAAAAGAAAACTGATCCCAGCCTGCAATTCATGACCGGTGAAGTGCTCTACACCCTCAAGATCGCCGGTTACAACATGCAGGACCCCCGCGTTCAAAAGGCCATCCACTGGTTGCTCGGCTTGCAAAAGCCGTTTGGCGGATGGCTGGATAACAAAGGCGAGCTTTTCCTCCAGCCGCATTTGGAAACCTGCTGGACGTTGATGGCGCTCTCCACAATTTATCCGGAATCCAATCCACCTCTTGCTCCAGCATCCCCACCGCCGGCCAGCATTCAAGATACGAAGAATCCCCTGCTGGTTCCGGCCCTTCAATGGCTGGACCAGTTATGGTACCAGCGTGATCCGCAGGCGCTTAAGCGGGTGCTACCTCTTCTGAACAGTCCTGAGCCGCTCCTGCGTGAAGCCGCGGCCTCAGCCATTGGCCGCATGGCGGTGGATGCGCCTGACCCTGCGCCGTTTCGGGTGGCGGCGGAGCCCCTGGTGCAGTTGTTGGACGACCCTACCAAAATGGTGAGCCGCGCCGCAGCATGGTCATTGCGGCAGCTTGGTAATGATGGTGTCGGCATCGATGCCATCAAGGTTGCTCTTAACAGCCCGGACGATTACACCCGCCGCGGCGCAGCACGCATCTTTTACCAATACTGGTACCACATGATCCCGCGCGAGGACGTGGCCCGGATTCTCATTCAGCGTGTAAACGATCCGGACATGCTGGTGCGAATTGAAAGCCTGAAAGCTCTGTGGAGGTGGTGGTATCGCACGCCGGACTTCACTCTGCGCCGGCAGATTGAGCAGGCTTTTCTGGAGCGCGCCGCCCTCGAACGGGAAAATCCGCTGGTTCGGCTGAATGTAGCGCAAGCCCTTTACAACATCCTGGACGAAAATACCGTGCAGTTCCAGCGCAACTGGTTGCGCTCCATGGCCTTGGAAAAAGATCGTAAACAAGCGGAAGCCGCGCGCATCGCGGAGGTCGAGCGCCCCCTTTCGGCCGAATTGGCCGCGGCGCTGCGCTCTCCAGATGCGACCTCGCAACAGACGGTGCTCACCGCCCTGGATTATTACTTCCTACGCGGCGGCATCGGCAACGATTATGACTCAATCACATTTTACGATCGTCAATCCGCGGAGACTGTGGCCCGTGCCATTTTGCCGCTCATAAGCTCCACCGACCCGCAAATCGCCGCAAAAGCTCTGGAAGCCGCCGCCGTGGCCAGAGACGCCCATGACCGGGACTTGCTGCTGGCGGTGATGGATCACATGACCTCCACAGATGCACACACCCGTCAGGTGGCGGAAGAAGAACTGGCCAAGTTCCCCACCCAATACGCCCCTTCTGGCAATACCTTGGCCAAGAAGCAACCGGCAGCCACAAAACGGAAGGACATTTCGCGGGTTGCCACGCCGTTATCTGCGAGCGCGCCCGGAGGCCGGTAGAGAAATAACCAGGCCCGTCCCTACCTTTGCCCGCGAATCAACAGAGCGATAGGATAGGGAGGTATTGGCGCGGTTTGACATCCAAAAGTGTCTCCGTTAATCTTTTAATCAGGAAGGATTTGGAGAGCCCTCCGGAAAGTGTTCCTGATCCCCACTGAATTCCACAGGATTGGCCATGCACAGAGTCTATCTGGACAACAACGCGACCACCCCACTCGCCCCCGAGGTGTTCGAGGCGATGACGCCGTGGCTCACCGAAGGGTTTGGCAACGCCTCATCCATCCATTGGTTCGGCCAGCAGGCCGCCGCAGCGGTGGAAGCCGCGCGGGAAGCGGTTGCTGCGCTCCTTCACTGCGCGCCGGCGGAAATTGTCTTCACCAGCGGCGGGACGGAGGCGGATAACACAGCACTCTTTGGAGTGGTGGATGCGGCTGAGACGTCGAGCGGCTCCAAGCACGTCGTGACCACGGCCATGGAGCACCATGCCGTGCTCCATGCGGCGAAGGCGCTCGAAAAGCGCGGCGTGCGCGTGACTTTTGTTCCCGTGGGTGCGTCTGGCATCGTGAACCCTGAGGATATTCGCGCCGCGATCACGGCGGACACGGTGCTGATCTCCGTGATGCACGCCAACAACGAGCTGGGCACGGTTCAACCCATCGAAGAGATCGGCCGGATCGCCCGCCAACGTGGAATCCCGCTGCACACAGACGCCGTGCAGTCAGCCGGGAAGATTCCGGTGGACGTTGATAAGCTGAGTGTGAGCCTGCTTTCGCTCTCCGCCCATAAGCTGTATGGCCCCAAAGGCGTCGGCGCTCTCTATGTTCGCAAAGGAACGCCGCTCCGGCCGCTTCTTTTTGGCGGCGGGCACGAGCGCGACCGCCGCGCGGGCACCGAGAACGTGGCGGGCATTGTAGGTTTTGGAGCGGCTGCGGGTCTGGCAATGAGAACTTTGAATGAGGAGCCGGAAAGGCTGGCCGGTTTGCGAGACCGGTTGGAGGCGGGAATTCTGCAATCCATTCCTTCAGTTCGAACCAATGGCGACCTGAAGCGCCGCGTCCCCAATACCTCCAGTGTGACTTTCGATTTTGTAGAAGGCGAGGGATTTGTGATTGCCGCGGACCTGCGTGGGCTTGCTTGCTCCACCGGCTCGGCATGTTCTTCGGGATCGGTCGAACCCTCCCACGTTCTGACCGCCATTGGCCAGAGGCCGGAACAAGCCCGGTCCACGGTCCGATTCAGCCTGGGGCGGTTCAACTCTCAGGAAGATATTGACGGCGCGCTCGAGGTGATTCACGAGGTGGTCGGCCATCTGCGCCGACTCTCGCCGCTTTACGCGGCAAGCGGAGCCCAACCCCATGGCACGGGTGCGGCGGTGTCCTCACCGCCGAAATAATAGCCAATGCACAAGGTTTGTTGTCTCAGCGCCGAAATAATTGAGAAGACGAAGCTGACGGTGTTGTATCTTCCTTCGATCTCCGGGCTCTGGTCTGCCGGATTGGTAAAACCGGCTAGATTTCACGGGTTCAAAACATTTTGTCTCACCCGTCTCATGCGTCTCCCTTGTCTCATTTCGCAGTCGTAGCCTTCTCCTACGGAATTCAAGCATCCGGGCAGGTGGGTTGGACTGGAATCAAACCGGAAGGAGCGGGGAGGGTTGGATGCAAAGCCGGAATGTCCTTGCGGAGGGAAGAATCACTGCATTTGACCTTTTCCCCGGCAGCAAACGAACTGGCGAAGGTTCGCGGAGTTTGCCCTGAGCAAAATGCCCTGATTCTTCGCTTCACTCTGCAGAAACTCGATGCGTAAGTCATTTAGATTCAGCATTCTCTCTCCTCTGGCGACGCGTCGAGTTTCTGCCAATGATGGGCAGCCAAAAGGCTGTCAATGCTCAGAATGACCGGCGAAGGGCTCAGAATGACCGGCTGGCCGCCCAAATGTAATAAGTCCAGGGTACGATCGAAACCGTGACCTTCCGTTCTTCCCAGGGAAGTTCATGAATGCTTCAGGCTAACAGAACTGGTTCTCGAACGACATTGAGGAATGCCACTTTTCGGAGGCTTGATGGGGATTGTGGTGAGGCGCGCGCGGGAAACGGTTGCGGACCTGGCGCAAGCGGGGCAAACTGAGTTCGATGGATCGGGCCTCGATCCGGCGTGGGGGGTGGAAAGCCTTGCGGAGGTGATGGGATGCGTTGGGCATGGAAAATCGGCAGACTTGCGGGCATCACGGTTTACATGCACGCCACCTTCCTGCTGCTGATTCTGTTCATCCTCTTCTCTGACCTTTATGAAGGTCACAGTCTGGCAGCGGCAGCGAGCGGCGTTTTCTTTATCCTCGTGATTTTTGCCTGTGTCGTTCTGCACGAGCTGGGCCATGCGCTGACGGCGCGGCGGTATGGCATCAAGACGCGGGACATTATTCTGCTGCCCATCGGCGGCGTGGCGCGCCTCGAGCGCATGCCGGAAGATCCCCGGCAGGAACTGGTGGTGGCGCTGGCTGGTCCGGCGGTGAATGTGGTCATCGCCGGAGGACTTTTTGCGATCCTCACCGCGCTCGGCATCCATGCCGGGTTTGAGAACGTCCGGTTGATGGGCGGCGATTTTGTGGAAAAGCTCATGGCCGTGAACCTGTGGCTGGCCGGTTTCAACCTGCTTCCCGCTTTTCCCATGGACGGCGGCCGCGTGCTGCGCGCCTTGCTCGCCACCCGCATGGAATATACGCGCGCCACGCAATGGGCCGCTCACGTCGGCCAAGCCATGGCCCTGGTTTTTGGCTTCATTGGATTGTTCAGCGATCCTTTCCTGCTTTTCATCGCCCTCTTTGTGTGGATGGGCGCGGACGCTGAAGCCTCGACGGCTCTCATCAAGACTTCGCTCGGAGGCATTCCCGTGCAACGGGTCATGCTGAAGGATTTCCAGACTCTCAAGCCGGAGGATACCTTGGCCCAAGCCGTCGACCACATTCTGGCCGGCTGGCAGCAGGATTTCCCCGTGGTTTTCGGTGACCATGTACTGGGTATCCTCACCCGCGAGGACATGATGCGGACACTGGCGCAGCGGGGGTCCTCCGTCCTTGTCCGCGATGTGATGCGCCGCGATTTCAACATTGCAGACTCGCACGACATGCTCGAACATGCCCTCGGGCTTCTTCACAAATCGCGTTCCCGGTCCGTCCCCGTCGAGCATGACGGGCACCTGGTGGGAATGCTCGACCTGAACAAAGTTGGGGAATTCATGATGGTGCAGTCTGCCTTGCGGCGCGCTCACTCGTCCTCGCCGGCAGATGGACGATAGGATATCGGCGCCATTTGCTTGCTGTAGCGGCGGTCTCTGACCGCCGGAAACTGTTGAAAAATAAAAGTCGGCGGTCAGAGACCGCCGCTACAGCCAACTGACCCACTACCGGCGATTGTAGCAATGATGCAGCCAGGTTGCGAATGAAGTAAGATGTAATTTGAATTCGCGGCGGCGGGCGCCGCGGATTTCAATTCCTTAACCCCAAGCATAATTTGAAGGAGGCTTCCCATGAGCAGCGAAAAACAAAACCGGCGGAAATTCCTGGAAAAAGTAGCGCTGAGCGTGGCAGGCGCAGGCGCGGCGGGTAAGCTGTTTGAAGGCGGGCAGAAGTTGGCCGCGGCGTCCAGCGGCGCCGTGCCCCTCCGCACCTTGGGCCGGACAGGGGAAAGGGTTTCCGCCATTGGGCTTGGCGGTTATCACATCGGAGTTCAGAAGGAAGTGAGCGAGAGCATTCAGATTATTCGCACCGCCATCGATAACGGCATCATCTTCATGGACAACTGCTGGGATTATAACGGCGGCGAGAGTGAAATTCGCATGGGCAAAGGGCTGCGCGACGGGTATCGCCAGAAAGTCTTCCTGATGACCAAGATTGACGGCCAAGTGAAGGAAGTTGCGGCGAAGCAGATTGACGATTCCTTGCGCCGATTACAGACCGATCACATCGACCTGCTGCAATTCCACGAGGTCATCCGGCCCACGGACCCGGAGCGCATTTTTAGCCCTGATGGCTCGATTCATGCGGCGATAGAAGCCAAAAAGGCGGGAAAGATCCGCTACATCGGCTTCACCGGACACAAGGACCCGGATATTCATCTCAAGATGCTCCACACCGCCTTCGCCCACAACTTTACATTCGACGCCGTTCAAATGCCGCTCAACATCATGGATGCCCACTACCACAGCTTCCAGAAGAAGGTTGTGCCGGTGCTGGTGGAACATGGAATCGGCGTGCTGGGAATGAAGCCGATGGCCAACGGCATTATTCTGGATAGCAAGACGGTGACACCCATCGAATGCCTGCACTACGCCATGAACCTGCCGACTTCAGTGGTGATCAACGGGATGGAGAGCCTGGACCGCGTTCACCAGGCACTGGAGGCCGCGCGCACTTTCAAGCCGCTCACTCACGAGCAGGTCGCGATGTTACTTCAGAAAACGGCCGTGGCCGGCGCCTCCGGGAAGTATGAGCCATTCAAGAACACCCACCAGTTTGACGGAACATATCACAATCCGCAGTGGTTGGGATAACAACGAGGGAATGCAAGCCGAGGGTCGGGGGCCTCTGTCGCTGCCGGGCAGGCACTGCGGTCTCCGGCAGAAAGTCCAAGCCTGATTTTTCCTGATTTCGACGCGCGGGGGCTCTGTTAGGCCAAAATGGGATCACCGATGCGGATGGCGCCTTCGGTCAAAATATCAGCTCGCAACCCACCTCGATGGACGAGGCCGGGCGAGGTCTTTTTCCCCACCAGGCGCTCGAGGTGTGAGCAAGGCTCGCACAGGCGCATGCCGCGCAAGGTCGCAGCGCCAACGCGGAATTCGCGTCCCACCAAGTGGTTCAGGGCCACGTTGCGGGTCACGATGTTACGGCGGCTATCCTTGGGGTCAAGCTCAACCTGGTAATCGCGGTTTAGGGCTTCAAGCGCTTCCGCTTCGATCAGGGTCACTTGCCGGCCCGTTCCTTGACCCTTGGAGAAGGTTCCTGTGGCAGTAAAGTAGCGGTCACCCTCGAGCCCGCGGCCGGGGACGGCGCGGATCTCCTCGACCACAACCATCGCCTCCGTCGCTGCCGGTGCGATTTGGATGGAGACAACCACAGGCGTCGTTTTCATTGGCTTTCTCCCGCTTCCCGATGGGACTTACTGGGCACCGCAGTTCATGCACCGGTTGCAAACCAGCTCCCGCCTCGATGCGGACCTCAATTCTACCCTACAGTAAATCTCCCATAACCTGCATTTTTCACTATTCAGGATGGAAGGGCACGGTTGAAACCGCGCACTCTACTTTGCGGCAGTAAAGCCGGTGTGTGACACAGTTTAATTCCAATGCTGTTCACTTAGCCAAATATCCCTTTGAACCCTGATTCCCACGCGCTGTAGGGGCGGGCCTTGTGCCCGCCCGTGGGCGACCACAAGGGTCACCCCTACGCGATAGCCCCTTATCTGAACAGTATTGAGCCTAATTCCGCTCGTTGGATGTGGCAACGGCATGGGCAAGATTTTCCTGTGAACCGGTGACAGCCTGCCGCGTTTGCGGATCCCGCCAGTTGTCGAAGAGGCCGATCACCTGCACGCATGAAACGGTGCAGCCTGGAGCGCAGGATTTCTGGGTGAGATATTCATGCCGCAATTGCTCCGTCGAGTAGTTTTCGAGAGGCACTCCAGGGAAGCCACGCTGTTGCGAGCAGTAATGGACCAAACCATTCTCGCAGATGTAAAGATAGCGGCTTCCAGCGCGGCAACGCCACTGCCGCGTTTGGCCGCGCGCGATTTGCTGCTGAAAATGGCTGAAAAAGCGGGAATAGGACCGCTTCTCAAGGGCCAGGACTTCCAGGTAGATGCGCTGCTGGTTTTCACCAAGCGGCAGGAGTTGGCCGGAATGGTCGTGGAGAATCCCAACGGTGCTGGTGAAGCCCAGTGCTTTGGCGCGCCTGGCCACCGTCAAAGCGTCCTCCGGGTTACGGACCGGACTTCCTAGAACGGAGTTGATGTTAATGCCGAAATCGGCATATTGGGCCAGCATCACCAGTTTCTGGTCCAGCACTTTCAGGCTCTTCTTGGAGGTTTCGTCCGGCATCACGTTGTCGATCGAAATCTGCAAGTGATCCAAGCCGGCTTCGTTCAGTTTTTTGATCCGGGCGGGCGTAAGCAGATAACCGTTGGTTATCATTCCGGCCATCAGGCCGCGCCACCGAATGTGGCGGATCAGGTCCTCAAGCTCCGGGTGGAGCAGCGGCTCACCGCCACTGATGGTGATGACGGCGGTGCCAAGCTTGGCCAGCAGGTCCACACGGTGGGCGAGAACCGGAATCGCCACCGGCTTTGAATAGTCATCAAACTCATTGCAATAGGTGCAGGAAAGGTTACACCGGCGAATGGGAATCAAATGGGCAAGGATGGGGTGATCCGTTGAGGCCAGTCCCCCCGCGATCATCCGCAATTCGCGAAGGCGGCGGTGAGCAAATCGAATTTTCCGTCGAATTCTAAACTGAGCCATAAATTTACAGAGATAAGCAACCGTCCGGGGCTTCGTAAATTTAGAAATATTACCCGATTCCACCGCCCTTTGTGAAAGGGCTTATCCATGCACAAGGCTAATGCGCAGGGAGACGATCCGGCAATTCCAACCCCTTGAACAGGGAAAAACCCGGCTTGAACGGCTAATCTACGGCTCAAGTAGAAGAAAACAAAGGACGTTATTAATTCATTGTAACGCGCTTCACATTGCCCGGGGCTTTGATCTGAAACACCGAACTGGAAAGCCCCCGGTTGAGCTCGATGCCTCGATAGCGCGCAACCAGATAATCGCCGCTGGGCTCGAAGAACTTCTGCTGCGCCGGAAGCCAGGAATCCTCACTCACCCACAACTGCACTTTGACCAATTGGGCTGCAACTTGGGAGTTTAACGGGACAAGTTCAAGGACCGCCGTCGTTTCATTCCCGAGCTGTTGCTCGCCGGCATATTTGAGGGTATAAGCCTTTTGCAATTCTGCGACATCGGTGCCGAATCCAAGCAACAGGAACTGCTGCAGCAAACCCGCCTTCTTTCCGACGTCATATTCCTGAATGGTGTTGATCTTGGGCAGGTAAACTGCGGCGCGGTTCCTCTTAAGCAGAATCACCTTGGGATCGGGCTTCACAAATTTGATCAGCACTTCCGGGCGCTTGCCTTTGCGGAAGAAAATCTGCCCGTATTCGGTGGAATGGTCATTGACCAGGACGGTGACGGTGGTGTAATCCAGGCTTGCTGAGAGCGTCTTGAACCGGTGGGCGGCATCATTCATGCGCGACAGGATTACTTTGAAGTCCGTGGGGCGCCGGTGCAGGTGGACGCGGCCTGCGCCCAAGAGGATCGCAGAGGAAGCGAGCAAAGCGCCCAGGAGCGCGGCCAAATTAACGAAAGAGGAAGGCGGGAAGGAGCCCCGCTGCCACTTGGGAATGGTTTTCCGAAATGGGTTCCTCGCCATCTCCGCGCTGCTGAGAGAGACGTGCTCTTTGCCAATGTTTCCCAATCGATTGACTCAATTCTCCAAGTTCAGAACCCAGGGCTCCGGAAATTACCCTGACCGTGATTATTCGGTAGTGGTTCAGTTTGCTGTAGCGGCGGTCTCTGACCTCCGGAAGGTGCTGATAAATAAGATTCGGCGGTCAGAGACCGCCGCTACAGCCGTGAAAACGTACCACTACCGATTATTCACAAGGCTTGATTCGACGGCAGGAAGCTCATGAATAATCCATTCTAACCGGTCAACGTTGGACGATCACCGCATAACCCAGGACGACGTCTTGCGGATTCTCCACCACTTCCACGGACTTGATCGTGAAGGGCTTGTGAATCCGTCTTTGCAAGATGGCGCGAACCGCATCTTTAGTCTTCAGATTTCCCATAGAATTGACCAGACGGGCGTCAATCAAGTAATGCCATCCCTCCCGGGTCCGTCCCACTTCAACCACGCCCTGGTTGTGGCGGAGGTTAGTCAGGCCAAGCTGCGGACGGTCATGGAACCAGGCGGCGGGGGTCAGAAAAATGAAGGCCAAAATCACCCCGCAGATAATGTCATATTGCCAGGAACCGCGTTCATAAGGCCAGAAGACGGCGCGAGTGGCAACCAGCTTGACCTTGTCCCAAAGGCCGGGGTGGGCGGCTGCGCTTCCAGGTTCGGCGGCCAGGGGGTTCAAGAGCCGCTCACGATATGGGGCGCTGTGGGCCATAATCCCGTCTCAAAAAAATACTCACAAACCGGTAAACATTCAATCCGAAATAATGTGCCCATCTCTCATACGCACGGTACGGTCAGCAATGGCTGCGGCCTCCGGGTTGTGGGTAATCATGAGGATGGTTTGCCGGAAGGAACGATTGATGGTTCTCATCATGTCCAGGACTATCTGCGAATTCTCGCTGTCCAGATTGCCCGTGGGCTCGTCCGCCAGCAGGATTTTCGGCTCGCAAATCACCGCCCGCGCAAACGCCACCCTTTGCTGTTCCCCGCCCGAAAGGGCGTAGGGCCGCTGTTCCAGTTTATCGGGAAGTCCCAGCATTTCAACGATGGCTTGGAAACGATGTGGATTAAAACCGTTTCCCTGGATGTACTGGGCCATGCGGATGTTTTGCCGGGCGGTGAGCGTGGGCAGAAGGTTGAACCGCTGGAATACAAACCCAATTTTGTGACGCCGGAAACGCGTGCGTTCACCATCACTCATGGAGCCGAAGTCGTTGCCATCCACAAAAAGCTTGCCGCTGGTGGGCGTCGTCAAACCGCCGAGCAGATGGAGCAGGGTGGATTTGCCGCATCCGGAAGGGCCGATGATTGCCACAAACTCCCCCTCCTGGACAATCAGGTTCACCCCGCGCAGGGCCTGCACCATGACTTTGCCGATACGATATGTCTTCTTAAGATCTTCGGTGACGATGATCGGTTCCATAAAACGCTACAATCTCGTTCGACCGGTTGTAAGCCGGGGTGGAGCTAAAATCCGGTTTATCGATTCGCCGTCAGCAAACAGCTTTCAGCAGGCGCCGGCCCGGGTTCTTTACTGAGTGCTGACGGCGGATAGCTGATGGCCCCTACTCGTAAGCCAGCGCATCCACCGGGTCAAGCTGGGCCGCTCTCAAGGCGGGATAGAACGCCCCTACCAACGTTCCCGCAATGGCCAGCAACGTGGCCCGCAATACCCAAACTCCATCCAAAGGATCCACCGAAATGGTTGGAAAATAAATCATCACCAGCCGCCGGGCCACGATGGTTCCAATGCATCCGGCAACGATTCCGGCGGCTCCGAGCAACGCCGCTTCCTCCAGGATGGCCTGGATGATATACGTTTTCGAGGCTCCCAAAGATTTCAGGATTCCGATCTCGCGCGTCCTCTCCGTGATGGTGGTGTACATCCCCAGGAAAATCACCAGAAATCCGATGGCCACTGCCACGCCAATCATGGCTCTGACGAAATCGGTCAGTGCCGGAAGGCTATTCGACGTCATCATGGACATATATTGCCGCACCGGCATGATCTGATACTTCGGAAGGAGCGATTGGAAGGAGTCCACCACATCATCCGTATAGCCGGGGTCCGTACACTTCACAAAGAAGATGGAAGCTTTATCGTGCGCCCCCATCAAGTCCTCCATGGTTTGAAGCAGGATAAAGATTCGGGCGCCTTTGCCGTGTTCCACGATGCCGGCCACATGAAAGTCATGATTGATCAGGTTCAGCGTCTGCCCCAGTTCCACCTTATTGGCCTTGGCGTACCAGTCGTCCACCAGGATGTCATCTGGATGTTGCAAAGGCCCACCTTCATAATAAACGAAGCCTCCGCTGACGGAGTCGAAGCTGGCCATATCAATGCCATACATCAGGTTGAGCCCGTTGGTGGTGTTGAAGTGCAGCAGGACGGGAGCCACGGCCTGGACGTGTCCAACTTCCTTCAACCGATCTGCCAGCTTGAGGGGCATGGGGGCAACGGTGAGGCCGAGGAAAAACGATGCCCCCGGCGGCTGCACCATCACGTCCGCGCCGACGCCCTCCACGCGCTTGGCCCCTTCGTGGAGCATGCCGTTGGTCATCCCCACCACCAGCAGCACCATTCCCACCTCGATGGCCACCGCCAAAATGCTGACGATGGTCCGGATGGGCCGGTGCAGGATGTTGGCCACGATCATTTTACCGGCCACACGTGCCTCCTTGTGGCGCGGGCGGAGGTTTCATCAACACAAGCTGCGCCGTTGGGGGTTGCTGGAGCACGAATTTGGAGGCTGCAAGGTCCTGATTAAAGGTGGCGCTCTCAATCGTCATAGAAAGCGAGTAATCCTCCACGGGGCGGTTAATCTCCACCCGGCGGGGAAAATGGACTCCGCCAAAATCTTCGTAGATCAAATAGTGGACATCTTCCTGATAAAGTCCATCAGCCCCATAAAGTTGCACCCGGGCAATCGATAAGTTGGAGCGGTCAAACCAGATCTTCCGCTTCAAATAAAGCTGGCCACCGGTGCAGGCGCCCAGGATGCCCAGCACATAAAACTGCTGCGAGCCTTCTTCCGCATCTTCAATAAAATATTGGTCCCCCGGCGCATCCACCGGTTGCAACAACAAGGCTTCCACAATGTGCTGCGGGCGAAGATTCTCCAAGCTGTTCTTTGGTGACAGGCTGACGGCGGTGCTCCCCACAATGAACTTCTGCTTGGAGGGGATATAGAGTTGGAATTTCTGTCCATCCGAAGCCATATCAAAAATATCGGTGCGGACGACAGGGGCCTGGCCTTGTATCCGGATCAATCCTGGCCGCTTCGCCAGGATGAATCCCCGGACGTCATGGTATTGCCTGATAACCCCCGAAAATACTGACCCGGCAGTAGGCACAAGATCGACCGTGGCACTGATCGTCTGAACCGCTTTGCTTTGGGAGTTAACGTCCGCGATCAACTCTCCGGCGGAGGCATTCATGGGGGGCAGAGGAACCTGAGAAGGTGCGACGTGGGAAGTCCGTGAAACCGCGCAGCCGGCCATGCCGAGAACTGCGGCGCCCCAAACGGCCCCGAACACAATTAGCCCGATCGTCCGCAGTCGTTCCCTACCCACTCTCTCCCTTCTTTCAAACTTAACAGAGCAATCCATGAGTGTCAAACCAGCGCAACCTGCCCTTTCTATAGTAATTATGTGCTTCGTTCTATCTTTTTATTCAGAAAATCCATACTTTCTATGAGATGCGAGGGCTGGGAGGACCGCTCAGATTATTCTGGCGGCACGCGCCGATGGGTACATCGAGGAGGGGCTGTTCTTGAGCGCTTCAAAAGGGTCCGCCGGGATGTAAACTCACAGCACGCGGGTTAGGACATCTTGATGCCGGTGCGGGTGAAGTCACTTCCCTTGGCGAGTAACGGTTCGTCCAACATCTTCGCGAGGGCATACGCGAAGCAGTCTCCGAAATTGAGGGCCGCTGGGTGCCGACCTTTGCCATACTTACGCCACGCCACCCGTGCAATTTCAACTTGCTCAGCGTCCACGGCGACGATATCGACCTTGGCTTGGTTTAAGAACAGGTCAAACTCCCGGCCGGCAGCCTCGCCACGCCGGGCTTCCAGGACGATACCCGTCTCGAGGACGCTTGCCGCAGAGATGCATCGTGTCTCAGCCTGGGTTATCGACTCCAAGAATTGCCGGCGCTCTGGCTCTCCCAAAAAGACCGCGAGTAACGCGGAGGTGTCGATCACCATCAGCGCGGAATCCCCTGGCTGTCGTATCCCAAAATCTCATCCTCCGGTCGAGTGTCCAGCGTCGGAAGAGCGTCTACTCGCCGCAATATGTCCTCAAGCTTTTCGGTCATAATGCGCCCACGACGCTGCTGAGGAAGCCGGTGCAAGCGTTCTTTGAGGGCCCGCTGAACCGCTTCGGTCAGGGATTCTCCCGTCTCCCTGGCGATCTGCCGAGCCAGACGTTCGGTTTCCGTGTTCTTTATGCTCAGAGCCATGTTTTCTCAAAGTTCTAGCATTCAATAATATCATACAGAATTATATACTAAAACCAAACAGCCGGTTAAAGCAAGCAGCGCGGGAAGTATCCAAGGCCGGTTGGCGCCGCGCGCGCTCAGCGCAACGCGCCGGCATTGTGCCTCGTATGCTGCCTTGAGACTGAGACGGGCCACCAATTGGCGGTGGCCCGTCTCAGTACCGCAAGGGTAAAGCGTCTGACGAGTAGACCTCATCTAGTCCGTAACAAGAAAGCCTGAATTGCCGCTTAGGAATCACTTGCACCAAGCAGTAGAGCTTTTCCAGTGGCGTCTCGCTGAACGATATACACTCTTGCGATTTGTAATCCTCGCTTCCGCCCTTCAGCTTAGTTGCCGCCGGTCCGAAAGCGGTCCTTTAACCCGAATTATTCTCAAAGCCTTACTTGAAGGCCCCAGGGGAAAAGGCGTAAGTAGTCCGGGCTAATACTCCCCTTCCGGCGCTGCCCGATTTCCCGGCAGCTTCAGGCTGCCGATGACCTCGGAAAGGTGCTGCTGGTGACGCTGGCAATACTGGCGGATGCCCTCCACAATTCTCAGAGCCGTATCGGGAGCGAAGAAGTTGGCCGTCCCAATCTGCACGGCCTTGGCGCCGGCAATCAGGAATTCCAGCGCATCCTCCGCTGATACAATCCCGCCCATGCCGATCACGGGAATCTTGACGGCACGAACGGCTTGATAGACCATTCTCAACGCAATCGGCTTGATGGCCGGTCCGGAAAGTCCTGCCGTGATGTTGGAAACACGCGGCATCCGCGTTTCCGAGTCAATCGCCATGCCCACAAAAGTGTTCACCAAGGACAGCGCATCGGCGCCACCGGCTTCAGCGGCCCGCGCCAACAGGCCAATGTCCGAGACGTTGGGGGAAAGCTTCACCATCAGCGGATAACGCGCGGCTTGCTTGGAAGCTCTCACCACTTCTTCGGTGAGTTTGGGGTCGCTGCCGTAAACAATTCCCCCCTGGCGCGTATTGGGGCAGGAGATGTTCAACTCGTAGGCGGCTATCCCCTCGCCCGCATTGAGGATTTCGATGCAGCGGACGTAATCCTCCGTCGAATAACCGAAAACGTTCACTACGCACCGCGTCTTCAACTCACGCAGGAAGGGAAGTTTTTCCTCAAGGAACTTGTGCGCGCCCACATTCTGCAAACCGATGGCGTTCAGCATCCCGGAATCGGTCTCGTAAATGCGCGGCGGAGGATTGCCCGGCATGGGGTCCGCGGAGATGCCCTTCACCACGATGCCGCCCAATTGATTGAGGTCGATGAGCTGGTCAAATTCCTTGCCGTAGCCAAAGGTGCCGCTCGCCGTCAGGACGGGATTTTGGAAGCGAACTCCCGCAATGGTGGTTTCAAGATTGGGCTCAAATAGGTTAGTCCCTTCAAGGGATGGATTACTGCGTGGCTTGATTGTGGGTTGAGAGGACATTGCCATTGATTATCGTTTTGGACTTATTTCGCGCCTTGGTGAGAGAATGCCTTCTTTGAAGAATAGCCTCACGCCTAGCCACCAAGGACCAGAGCGTAGCGCCGCCATCTTGGCGGCAGGCCAAGTGTCTGTCAAGATGGCGGCAGCATAAGACCCTCACGTCTTCGGAATTGCTTCCGCTTCCCACACCACTTGGTCCGACCAGAATACGGGGCCTTCGGTGCAAACCCGCTGATAGGTTCCGTGACCTTCGCCTTTGACATGGATTGAGCAGCCCAGGCAAACGCCCAGCCCGCAACCCATGCGGTTTTCCATGGAAACCAGGCAGCGATGGCCGAAGCGATCTGCAAGCAGGACGGCAGCTCGCAACATGCCCCACGGCCCGCACACCATCATCAGCACCTTGCGAGACTTCGATTGCTCCAGGTAGGCCTCAAGCGGCGCCGTCACATAGCCCTGATATCCGCGCGAGCCGTCTTCCGTGGCGAGCACCGGGTTCGATGTGTGGGCGGCCAAGTCCTCAAGGCCCACCAAGTCATGCTGCGTCCGGCCGCCGAAGAAAAGCTTCTGCCGGATGCCCGCACTTGCCAATTCTCGCGCCGGCAGCAGCAGCGTGGCGATGCCGATCCCACCCGCCACATGGATGACTTCATCGGCTTGCCGAGCCTCGTCCAAATATTCTTCGCTAAAAAATCCATGCCCCAGCGGGCCGAGCAGTCCCACTCGGTCTCCAGGACGCAACGCTCCCATCATTCGCGTTCCGCGGCCCACCTCCTTATACAAAAGCTGGATGATCCCAGGCGTGCTCCGGCCTTGCTCACTGTTGCCCGGCGCCGCGCTGCCATCGTGGGTCGAAAGGGACGCGGGCTTCACGTCACAAATACTCATCGGGCGGCGCAGAATCACGTCCGAGCGGCCCAGCATCCGTACCATCACAAATTGGCCCGGGCGCGCGGCTTGCGCCTGTTCGGAAGCATCAAGGCTGATCAGGTAATGTCCGCCGCTCAGGGGTTTGTTTTCCACTACGGTGGCTATGGTGTCGAGCATCCATTCGATCTTAGCAAAACCGCTCCACAGCGTCGAAAGGTTTCAAAAGGGGGTAGTGGTGTAGTTCGCTGTAGCGGCGGTCTCTGACCGCCGGAAGGTGCCGATCAAAACAATTCGGCGGTCAGAGACCGCCGCTACAGCAGCGAAAATGTACCACTACCCCAATAGGCCGCCGGTAGGGCAGTTCCGCCTGAGAAGATCTCGGAGTTTTGCCGCGAGCGCCGCATCGCCCAGCTATTGCGTGGACACCAGACTACGGAGTTGGTTGCGGGGTACGGAGCTTTTCCTCCAGCCGCGCCTTCACTTCCGGCCATTCGCTGTTGATGATGCTGAAGTAGACGGTGTGGCGCGTGCGCCCGCTGGCGGTCACCATATGATTGCGGAAGATGCCCTCTTGCTTCGCGCCGACGCGCAGAATGGCGTTGCGCGAACGCTCGTTCAGCGAGTCCGTCTTCAACTCGGCGCGAAGGCAACCCAGCGTTTCAAAAGCGTGCCGGAGCATCAGGTATTTGGCCTCAGTGTTGACGGCGGTGCGCTGCCAAGCGCGGCCAATCCAAGTCGCGCCGATTTCCACGCGACGGTTTCCGAGATCAATATTGAGGTAGCGCGTCGAGCCCACGGGCTGGCCGCTGGCTTTCAAGATGGTCACGAAAGGCAAGGCAGTGCCCTTAGCTTGGGCTTCCAGCGCATCGTTGATGTATTGGCTCAATTCATGGGAAGTGCGAACTGGAAACGGAATCCAACGCCAAAGATCTTCGTCCAGGCCAATGGACGACAGTCCGGCATGATGGCTCATGGAGAGCGGCTCCAGCCGGACGGTGCTTCCCTCAAGGGTTACGGGAGTCAGAGATATGGCTGTGTTCATGGGCAATTAACGGCGGTTCATTGGCTCGTTATGGTGGTGGATTCCCGCCTTCGCGGACCAATGCTCCAAGTTGCCAGAACGCCGGGTGGTGGCGAAGCTTGGTTGCTGTAGCGGCGCTCTATGAGCGCCGACCCGAAATCGTCAACGGTTTTCGGCGCTCATAGAGCGCCGCTACAGCAAATTTCGCCACTACAGACCGCCGTCATGGTTTCTTCCCGGCATCGTTCTTTCCAACGGAGGCACGAAATCGCTGCGGGCGTCCGCCACGCAGTTTGATGCGGGCTGGGACTCCCACGATGGTCGTATTGTCCGCAATGTCGGTCAGCACCAGACTGTTGGGCATCACCACAACGTTATTGCCAATTGTTACTCCCGGCATGATCTTGCAGCCCGGACCGAGCCACACATCGTCGCCAATACTGACCACTCCATTGCTGACCAAGACCCCGGTGCCGACCGTCAAGTTGCGGCCAATCTTAACGGCCCCGATGAAAATGCCGGACCACGTATGAATGACCAACCCGGGACCAATCTCGGCCTTCTGGATGATGTAGACGCCCGTCAAGATGGATGTGAAACGCCGCAGGATGTTGGCGACGATCCATAACACCTGCCGCACCGCGGGAATGCGGACACCCTCCACCCAATGGCCAAAGCGGTAAGCGGCAATGGGCGGAAAGCCGATGTGAAAAAAGGCTCTTAGGGTGCGAGTCAGCGGGTGGCGTTGCCACCAACCCTGCTGCAGACTCACATCCCTGACTCGCGCGATATCCCCGCGCAGGTTTTCAAACATATTGAACCATCCTGCTTGGATGAGCCCTCAGTGAGTTTGGCGAATCCTTTGGCGGGTGGCCCCAGGCGCCTGCGGGCAAGTTTTGCCATGTTGAGGTTTCAGCCACTGACACCTCCATCACTATACTTAAACTTCAGGCCTCAGGCAAACTCTGCAGGAGCGGGTATGGGTCTGTTAATGCTATCGGGCGGTTTGAAGTGACGGGACAAGGCCCCCCTCCGCCGGTAGCGCCTGACCCAAGAACTGGCGCCAATCCCGGAATAGCCTTTTCAGAAAATCACTGCTGACACATAATGAACCTACCTATGAAGTTTGAGTTCTTTGTGGCGTTGCGGTATTTGCGGGCCAAGCGGCGGCAATCCGTGATTTCAGTGGTCACGGCGATTTCCGTGCTGGGCGTGATGGCGGGGGTTTGCGCGCTGGTGGTGGCGTTGGCCATCAATAACGGCTTCCGCGAAAATCTGGAGCAGCGGCTGCTGGGGGCCACCGCGAACCTCAACCTGTTGCGCGCCAAAAACGACGGGATTCAGAATTACGCCGCGCTCGCCAACCGCCTGGCGCACGTTCCCCATGTGGTCGCCGCGTCCCCAGCCCTCTATGAAGAAGTCCTGATTTCCAGCCGCACGAGCGCACAAGGCGTGGTGCTGAAAGGCGTGGACCCGGAGCGTGAATTGCGCGTGGGCGACCTGTTGACCCACATCAAGGAAGGCTCCATAGAAGGACTTCAGGACCACTCTGAGGATGCCGACCCGCTGGTGATTGGCAAAGAGCTGGCGAAGTCGCTGGGCCTGTCCGTGGGCGACACGGTGCTGGTGACGAGCCCCCAGGGCTATATAACACCTTTGGGAATCGTACCCAAGTTCCGGCACTTCCGGGTGGCCGGCATTTTCGATTCGGGGTTTTATGATTTTGACGCCTCATGGGTTTATACGAATCTGGCAGCGGCGCAGAAGCTTTTTGACCTGACCAATGTGGTTTCGGTGATCGGGTTCAAAATCGATAACGTCGATCTGGCCGAGCCGGTAGCCGAGGCCATTCAAAAGGCGGCTGGCCCGGGCTTTGTCACGACCACGTGGATGGAGGAGAACCATTCGTTGTTCAGCGCGCTCCATCTTGAGCGGTTGGTCACGATCCTGACCATTGGGTTGATTGTGTTGGTGGCGGCGCTGAATATCCTTATTACGCTGGCGATGATGGTGATGGAGAAGAACCGCGACATAGCGGTGCTGATGTCCATGGGAGCGACCAAGCGGCAAGTGTGGTCGGTGTTCACGCTGCACGGGCTGATTATTGGGGCGCTTGGCGCGGGGCTGGGGTTGGTGCTGGGCTACGGCATTTCCTGGGTGGGAAACCATTACAAGCTGATCCATCTTCAGGCCGATGTCTATGCCTTGGCCTATGTACCTTTCCATTCGCGGCTGATGGACGGCGTCTGGATCGCGTCGGTGGCCCTGGTGATCAGCTTTTTGGCGACTCTCTACCCTTCGCTGGCGGCAGCGAGGCTGAACCCGGTGGAAACTTTGCGGTATGAATGACAACGCCGGGCCGCCATCCGGACGACGGTGGGCAACAGGCGGGAGTGAGGGAGTCGCCGCACCATGCTCCCGCCTCGCCCAAACCGGGCGGTTGGCCGCTCCGCATGGACAACCCGGCCGGGCGACGTACCTTCAAAGGGATATGCCATTGCAGATGGATAGAAAAAGATGTCAGCGGCGGAAGCCGGAGTGCCGATGATAAGGAATCAGGGTACGAGCGGTGAAGTGCTGGTCCGGGCGGAGGGATTGACCCGCATTTTTTGTTCCGGCGGCGACAAGGTCGTAGTGTTTGAAGACCTGAATTTCCAGATTCACGCGGGTGAGTTCGTTGCCCTGGTGGGTGAGTCAGGAGCAGGAAAAAGCACTCTCCTCCAGCTTCTGGCTGCGCTGGACACTCCAAGCAGCGGTGAGGTATACTTCGTTGGGGAGAAGATCAGCCGGTTCAGTGAAGTAGAACGCGCTCATTATCGCAGGGCTAAACTGGGTTTTGTATGGCAAATGCACTATCTGCTTCCGGAATTCAGCGCCCTGGAAAACGTAATGATGCCCGGCCTTGTGGCGGGAATGAATCCCGGCGCCGCCAAGGGCAAGGCGCTTGAATTGTTGGTGGAAGTTGGACTGTCTGCGGCGGCGAACCGCCGACCCGGAGAGCTTTCCGGTGGGGAACGGCAGCGGGTGGCTCTGGCCCGCGCCCTGATTAACCAACCAGCCCTACTTCTGGCGGATGAGCCCACAGGAAACCTAGATTATCGTTCGGCGGAACGGATTTCCGGGTTGCTCAAAAAGTTGCACCAGGAATATCGCTTGACCTCGGTGCTGGCAACTCACAACATGGAGATCGCACAGCGAGCGGATCGCATGTTCCATCTGGCAAGCGGGAAGCTGACCGAAACAGCGATTCCGCGGGCACAGTAAGCAGCAGGATCCGTGGGGTATGGGCGGTGCGAAGGTTCGTGGCCGGGCTTGAGCCAGCATGTCTGGGATGCTGCTGGGGCTGGCGGTTCGGCGTCTCTCGGAAGCGACTGAGGACCCATGTTTGAGAAATACACAGAAAAGGCCCGCCGCGTGATCTTCTTCGCACGCTACGAGGCCAGTCAGTTTGGCAGCTCCTACATTGAAACCGAGCACCTGCTGCTCGGCCTGCTGCGCGAAGACAAAGCCCTGACCAACCGCTTCCTGCGGGCGCACGCCTCGATCGAATCCATTCGTAAACAAATTGAAGGCCGGACAACGATCCGAGAAAAAGTTTCAACCTCGGTGGACCTTCCCTTGAGCCAGGAGTGCAAGCGGGTGCTGGCCTTCGCGGCGGAAGAGGCGGAACGGCTTTCCCATAAGCACATTGGGACGGAGCACTTGTTGCTGGCCCTGTTGCGGGAAGAGAAATCCTTTGCCGCGGAGATTTTGCACGAACGGGGGCTGCGCTTAACGGCCTTGCGCGAGGAGCTGAACCGCGCGCAGAATGAGAAGATGTCATCCAGCCGCCCCAAAGAGACTTCGTTGCTCGCTGAGTTCAGCCGTGACCTCACCCAAGCTGCCGTGGAAAGCCAGTTGGACCCGCTGGTGGGGCGCGAGAATGAATTGGAGCGTTCGATCCAGATTCTTTGCCGGAGAACCAAGAATAATCCGGTGCTGATTGGCGAGCCGGGGGTTGGCAAGACGGCCATTGTGGAGGGTCTGGCGCAGCGCATTGCCGACGGCAACGTCCCTTCATTCCTGGCGGACAAGCGCATCCTGGCGCTTGACCTTTCCCTGATCGTGGCGGGCACCAAGTACCGGGGGCAGTTTGAAGAGCGATTGAAGACCATCATGAAGGAATTGATGGACGCCCAGAACGCCATTATCTTTATTGATGAGCTGCACACGCTGGTGGGCGCGGGATCCGCCGAAGGCTCGCTCGATGCCGCCAACATCCTGAAACCTGCCCTGTCCCGCGGGGAAATTCAGTGCATTGGCGCAACCACGCCGGGCGAATACCGCAAGTCGATTGAAAAGGACCGGTCGCTGGAGCGGCGCTTTCAGGCGGTGAAGGTTTCGGCGCCCAATGAAGGTGAGGCCGTGAAAATCCTTTACGGCATCAAGGAACGCTACGAGAAGTTTCATGCTGTGACGTATACCGATAGCGCGCTGGCGGCCTCGGTTTACCATTCCAGCCGCTACATTCCGGACCGTTTTCTGCCGGACAAAGCCATCGACCTGATCGATGAAGCTGGGGCGCGGGTGAAACTGCAGCAGGGCATGTTGCCGGAAGAGATGATCGAAGCGCAAAAGCGCATCAAATTCGTGGTACACCGCATGGAAGCGGCCATCGCCAACCACGAATTTGAAAAAGCACGGTTCTACTCGGATGAAGAGCGGAAAGAGCGTGAGAACCTGCGGGTGTTGCGCGAGAAATATCACATTGACGAAACGGCGATGGGCGAGGTCACCCGCGACGACATTGAGGAAGTTGTGGCGCGGTGGACCGGTGTCCCGGTCACTTCCATCAAGGAAGAAGAAATGTCCAAGCTCCTGCGCATCGAAGAGGAGCTGCACAAGCGCATCGTCAGCCAGGAAAAGGCGATCTCGGCGCTGGCCCGGGCCATCCGGCGGTCGCGCGCGGGCCTGAAGGCGCCGGGACGGCCGGTGGGATCCTTCCTTTTTCTGGGGCCGACGGGTGTGGGCAAAACCGAAGTCGCGCGGTCACTCGCCACGTTTCTTTTCGGGAGCGAACGGGCCCTGATCCGTTTCGATATGTCGGAATTCATGGAAAAGCATTCTGTTTCCAAGCTCATTGGCTCGCCGCCGGGATACGTCGGCTACGAAGAGGGCGGCCAGCTCACGGAGCGGGTGCGCAGGTCCCCTTATTCGGTGATCCTGCTCGATGAAATTGAAAAAGCGCATCCCGATCTTTTCAATATTTTGCTGCAAGTGTTTGAGGATGGCCAACTGACGGACGGCCTCGGCAACACCGTCGATTTCAAGAATACGATCATCATTATGACCTCGAACATTGGCGCCCGTTATATCGAAAAGCGCAGCCAACTGGGTTTCCAAACGACTCAGGACGAGGGTTGGGACAAGAAGGTGGAAAATCTGGTGATGGGCGAGGTGAAGCGCCTCTTCAATCCTGAGTTCTTGAACCGGGTGGATGAGGTGATTGTTTTCAGCGCGCTCACGGATGAAGACCTGCTGCAGATCGTGGACCTCATGGTGTCCAACATGAACACCCATCTGGCGCAAAAGAACATCGCCGTGAGCATGACGCCGGAAGCCGCGCGCTGGATTCTTGAGAAAACTTGCACGGACCGCTCTTATGGGGCTCGTCCGCTTCGCCGGGCGTTGCAAAAGTATGTGGAGGATCCCCTGTCGGAGGCGCTGATCCAGGGAGAAATTCAATCTCCTGCAGTTCTGGAAGTCATGGTAGGCGGGGAAGGTCTTTCCTACCGTCCGGTGAACGATAAGTTGGTGGCCACAACGCCGCTTACCCGGTGAGATTCCCGGGCGCCGGCCGGCAGACTGGTGCGCCTCCGCCCGGGTGCGATCTTCATTCATAGTTATCCAGGGAACACCGAAGGGTTTATCCGAGTAGACCCATCACTCAATCGGCCTGTTACCGGCCGCCCGAGCCGGGTTATATCTTTGAAGGAAATGGAGGGGTGACACTGTCCGTTGAGGTCAGCCGATCAATGACGAGAGATTTCTCCCGCCCGGCGCGGCTGCTTGTGGTTTCTTTCCTGCTAGGATTCCTGGTGGCGCAGAGTGCTTCCGCCCTGAGCCAGCAAACCTCTCCGCCTGACAGTTCGGCGAAGGGCTCGGCTCCTACCGGTTCAGGCAACCCGGCACAGGGGAATCCACCGGCAAACTCAGCGCCAAAGCCGGCAAGTCCCCCTGCGGCTCCGCCTCCGGCCGGTCCGATTCATTTGGAATCGGCTCCCGTTGCTCAGAGCCCGGACCAACATCAAACGCAGACCCCGGGGCGAATCCAACTGGAAGCCCCCCCGGTGGCCAAGAAACCCACGCCCGCTGTCCATCACCCAGTTCTCACCAAGCAGACCTTGATCCAGGCGATTATCTTTCGTGGCAACCGCCGGATTCTTTCATCGACTCTGCGGGCGCGGATTTTCACCCATCCGGGCGATGTTTATGATCCGAATTCCCTGGAACGGGACTTCATGGCTCTTTGGAATACCGGCTTCTTTGACGATATTCGCCTCGAAGCTTCGGATGGGTCCAAAGGTAAGATTCTCACCTTCTTCGTGCGTGAAAAGAAGCTGATCCGCAGTATCGATTACAAGGGCCTGAGCAGCGTCAGCGAATCCGACGTGATGGACCGCTTCCGGGAACGCAAGGTGGGGCTGTCGATTGAATCGCAATACGACCCGGTGGTGATCAAACGGGCAGAAGTCGTGCTGGAAGAGCAACTGGCGGAGAATGGCAGGGAGTTTGCCACGGTTAAGGCACGCACCCGCAATATCCCGCCCAACTCCATGGCCCTCACGTTCATCGTGGTCGAAGGCCCGAAGGTGAAACTCGGCAATATCCGGTTCAAAGGGAATAATGTCTTTTCCAATGCAACCCTCATCCGGACCATGAAGTATTCGCGGCCCATGGGCGCGCCACCGTGGTTCTATCTCTTCCACCGCACTTATAACAAGGACAAGGTTGACGCCGACCTGGAAAACATCCGTGAGTTTTATCAAGGTCACGGATACTTCTTTGCCGTGCCCAATGAGCCCATCACCAAGACGGTGAATACGCGCCGCCCGTGGCCGTTGGTCTTCCTGGGCCGTGGGCGGGGGAAGCGCGTTGACATCACCATCCCCATTGAAGAAGGTGACCAGTACCGGCTGGGCCGGTTCGTGATTCGCGGCAACAAACTTTTCAAACAGGGGCCGCTCGAGAAGGTGCTGCCGATGAAGACCGGTGATGTGTTCAACCTCACCAAGGTCCGGGACAGCATCAAGAACTACACCAAACTTTATGGAGAATTCGGGTATATCAACTTCACGGCCAATCCTGATATTGAGCCGGACCGCAAGAAGAAGGTCATCAATCTGGCGCTCGATTTCGATGAAGAAAAACAGTATTTTGTCCACCGGATTAATTTCGTTGGAAACACCAAAACGCGCGACAAGGTGATCCGCCGGGAGATCCTGCTGGACGAAGGCAGTGTGTTCAACACCGCGCTCTGGGATTTGAGCATCTATCGCGTCAATCAACTGGGCTTTTTTGATCCCATCAAGAAGAAGGATTACACGGTCACGCAAGACAATAAGGACCAGACCGTGGACATCGACATGAAGGTGAAGGAAAAGGGCAAGAATTCCATCGGATTTTCCGGCGGCATCAGCGGCATTGAAGGCAATTTCGTCGGGCTGAATTACTCCACGAATAATTTCCTGGGCCTGGGTGAAACTCTCTCTCTGGGCGGCGAAGTGGGGACCTTCATGACCAATGTCTCCCTCGGCTTTACGAAGCCCTATTTGTTTGACCGGCCGATCACCACGGGCTTTACGATCTTCGTGAACGATTACCACTTTGACCAGTTGCGGCAGCAGGCGCTGTTCGGAGGGTACAACCCCAACACGCTGCAGAATACGCCTTTCGCAAATTCGTTTTTCCAGAATTTCCAACAGAATTCGAAGGGCTTCACCGCGTTTCTCCAGTACCCGCTGCACCGGTCGTTCGCGCGGGTGGGCTTGACGTACAGTTACACCATCAGCAGCATTCAGGCCTTCAGCGCGGCGTCGCAGTCGATGTTCAGCGTTCTCGCCTACGGCCAATTCGCGGGGCCAAACCAGTTGACGGGCATCACGCAAAGCACCGTTTCCCCACAGTATCTCTATAATACGGTTGATAACCCGATGAAGCCTACGCATGGCAAGTCAATTTCAGCCACACTGGCTTTTTCGGGCAGCGTTCTCGGTGGCAACGTCAACACCATTCAGCCCAGCATCGAAATGAAGTATTACCACCCCATTAATCATCACCGCAACGTTCTGGCCTTTCACTTCCTGGCAACCTCCATATCTGGTTTTGGAGGCAAAGTACCGCCGCCCTTTGATCGCATCTACATGGGGGGTGAATATGATCTTCGCGGCTTTAACATCTATAGCATCAGCCCGGTTATCTTCTTCCCCACCACCGCCCAGGTCTGCAACCGCGACAACAACGGCAACCGCATCTGGGCGGTCAGCCCACAAGGAAAGCAGCAAGTGGGAACCTGCGGCTCCTTTACCAACTTTCCCTATGACACCATCCAGGTGCCGGGCGGCGATACAGAACTGCTGGGCAACTTCGAATACCGGATTCCCATTGCCGGTCCGGTGACCCTGGCTTACTTCATCGACATCGGTGACTCTTTCATCCTGAATCCTGGTCAGTTGAAACTACAACCCGGAGCGCTATCCAGCTTGGGGCAGGAGTTTCCGTACTTTAAGCCATACCTGCCGACCAATCACCTTAACCCGGTTTCTGCTCTGAACTTTGTGCCGAGGAGTTCCACGGGGCTTGAACTTCAGGTGATTCTGCCCATCGTGCACGCGCCCATCCGCGTTTATTACGGATATAATTGGTTGCGGCTGAACAATACGCTGATCACGCCGCCTCAGGACCTTCCGCCGGTGTCTTTGTTCCCGAACCTTGCGACTTACGACGCGGCGCTGCCCTTCTTCGAACGGATATCATTCTCTGAGCCGCACGGCATGGCTGGATTTACTGTTGCCCAATCGTTCTAAACGGCCCTTAAATGAGTTAGAATATGGACGGCACGAATTAAATAACTTTTGAGGTTTTGTGAATGAAAAACAGACTGATCAGTTTCAGTGTCATGCTGGCTGCCCTGGGATTGCCCTTGATGCTGCACGGACAAGGCACTCCCTCCGCCACCGGATCGAGCGTGGCCGTCATTAATATTCAGCAGGCCATCGCCACCAGTGCCGAAGGCAAGCAGGCGCTCGATGAACTTCAGAAGAAGTATCAACCCCGGCGCCAGGACCTTCAACAACAGCAGCAGGCGATTAGCGCGCTGCAGGACCAGGCGCAGAGAGGCGCAACCACCCTTAGCGACGACGAAAAGTTCCGGCTCTCCCACGAGATTCAGGATAAGCAGCGGCTCTTCAAGCGTGCCCAGGAAGACGCCAATAGCGACTTTCAGGCGGACAGCCAGGAAATTATCCAGCGGATCGGAAAGAAGATGGTCCAGGTCATCAATAAGTATGCCCAAGGCCACGGGCTTTCTCTGGTTCTTGACGACTCCCAGCTCCCGCTGTATTACGTGGCAAAAGGCACGGACATCACTGCCGCCATCGTCAAGCTGTACGATCAAGCCAACCCCATTGCAGCCGCAACCAATTCCGGCTCTGCCTCGCCAGCCCAGCCCAAAGCGCCGGCCAAACACTGAGCGCGCAACCCGCTGCCCGCGAGTGAAGACGAGGGGCAATTTGGTTTTGCTGTTGTAAATCGGTTAGGAGCGCCGTCAGCCCCGCAAGGAGCTGGCTCTGCGCTGGCGGGCCGCTTTGAGGGTGTTGGACATCAGCATGGCAATGGTCAGCGGACCCACACCCCCTGGAACCGGAGTATATGCCCCTGCCACTTCTCTTACCTCTTGCGGATGGACGTCACCCACCAGCAGCGTGCCTTTCCTTTCAAATTTGCTGAGCGCCTCGCTGCAGCTTCCAAAAATGGCCTCGACTTCCTCCCGGCGGCTCAGCCGGTTGGTTCCCACGTCAATCACCGTAGCTCCTGGCTTGATGAATTCCCGGGTCACAAAGGCCGGCCGGCCCATCGCCGCCACCAGGATATCCGCCTGGCGCGTGACTTCGGCGAGATTGGAGGTCCGCGAATGGCAAACAGTGACCGTGGCATTTTCCCTGAGCAGGAGCAGGGCCACCGGCTTCCCCACAATGTCGCTCCGGCCGATGACCACGGCACGGGAACCCTCAACCGGAATATGGCTGCGGTGGAGAATTTCCATGATGCCCACCGGAGTACACGGGGCCAAGCCCGGCCGCCCGCTCATCAACCTCCCGGCGTTGATGGGATGAAATCCGTCCACATCCTTTGCCGGATCGACGGCGTCCAGCGCCTTGTGGGTATCGACCCCTTTGGGAAGCGGTAGTTGCACCAGAATCCCATCAATTTCGTCGCGCGAATTCAGAGAATGGATCTGCTGAATCAACTCGGCCGTTGAGATGGACACCGGAAGGTCAATCCTCTCGCTGTAAAGTCCCAGAGATTCGCACGCCTTCACCTTGCTCCGAACGTAGATCTGGGAAGCTGGATTTTCTCCCACCAGCACGGCGGCCAACCCGGGCCTTACTCCCTGCGCCCTGAGCAAGGCGATTTCGTCCGCCAATTCCGCATTAATCACTTCCTGAATTTCATTTCCCTTTAGCAGTCGCGCCGTCACTTGTCCTCCACGTTATGGTGTTTCCATTTTGAAGTCTAGCATAGGCTGGGACCTCAGCCGGTTTGATGATTTTCATGAAGCAGTCTCGAAACGTTGACTCCCCCTGCAAACGATGGATCGTGCCGCGGGGAGAAAGGCCACCTTGAGCCTATTCCGGGAGTCGCCATTCGCCCTCGGGCTCCGGCGTCGTTTTCGGACGGATCTTCCCCGCTGGGGAGGGGAGGGATTGGGTGGTAAGTATTTCTCGGTGAAGCAGTTGGCAAGTTATTGGGGGACGCGAGTGTCTGGCTACATTTGCATGTTGGGGAGATGGACTCC
>Ga0307373_10001757_pt1 | contig 40327 bp, 40 predicted proteins | sample OX2MG_FD_202534 | JGI IMG/M metagenome (GOLD analysis project Ga0307373, IMG submission 202534) | Soil microbial communities from Risofladan, Vaasa, Finland - OX-2 | ecosystem: Environmental > Terrestrial > Soil > Coastal area > Acid sulfate soil | place: Finland: Risofladan, Vaasa | collected...
TGATCGCCGCCTACAACGGGCCCAACCCAGGCGGGTTCTACACCGACCCGGTCGGCCACTGGGTGGTGGTGGTCGTGGCCATGCTGGTGACGTTCTTCATCCTCATCACCGTCACCGCCTACGTGGTCTTCGCCGAGCGGGTCCTGATCGGCCGTTTCCAGCGCCGCCCGGGGCCCAACCGGGTCGGTCCCTTCGGCCTCCTGCAGTCCGCGGTGGACGGCGTGAAGCTGCTCACCAAGGAGAGCTTCATGCCGACCGGGGTGGACCGCTTCACCTACCTGCTGGCGCCGGCGATCGCGGTGCTGGCGGCGCTGCTCACCTGGTCGGTGGTGCCCTTCGGGCTCTGGTACGGGTTCAGCTACTGGATCGCGAACGTCAACATCGGGATCCTGGTCATCTTCGCGATCAGCGCCATGAACGTCTACGCGATCATGCTCGGCGGCTACTCCTCGAACAACAAGTACTCGCTGCTCGGCGGGCTCCGCAGCGCCGCGCAGCTGATCAGCTACGAGATGTCGCTCGGCCTCTCGCTCGTTCCGACCTTCATCCTGGTCGGCTCGCTCCGCCTGCAGGACATCGCCAACTACGCGGTGCACGTCGGCCCGCTCGCGCTGTGGCCGATCGTCGTGACGCCGGTGGGTTTTGTGATCTACCTTATCTCGGCGGTGGCGGAGACCAACCGCGCACCCTTCGACCTGCCGGAGGCGGAGCAGGAGCTTGTCGGCGGCTTCCACACCGAGTACTCGGGGTTCAAGTTCGCGATGTTCTACATCGCCGAGTACATGAACATCTTCGCCGTCTCGACCATCGCCTCGGTCCTCTTCCTGGGCGGCGGTGCGGGCCCGCTGCTGCCGCCGATCCTGTGGCTGATCATCAAGATCTCGATCTTTCTCTTCTTCTACATCTGGATCCGCTCGACCTTCCCGCGCCTCCGTTACGACAGCCTCATGAAGCTGGGCTGGAAGGTCCTGCTCCCCCTGGCCATCGCGAACGTCATCGTCACCGCCGTCATCTCGGTAGCGGTGGGCTAGGAGAAGGCGCATGCCCGACGAACCGCGACCGCCTCGACGGACGGCTCAGCTGAGCTTCGGCAAGGAGCTGCTCGGGCTTGCCAAGGGCCTCGGGACGACGCTCTCCGAGGCGATGAAACCCAGCATCACCGTGCAGTACCCCGAGGACAAGTCGCCGCGCTCGGAGCGCTACCGCGGCCGCCACTATCTGCGCCGGTACGACAACGGGCTCGAGCGCTGCATCGGCTGCGAGCTCTGCGCCGCCGCCTGCCCGGTTGGCTGCATCCTCGTCATCGCCTCCGAGAACACGCCCGAGCACCGAGTCTCGCCCGGCGAGCGGCACGCCAAGGTCTACGAGATCAACATGCTCCGCTGCATCTTCTGCGGCTACTGCGAGGACGCCTGCCCGGTGCAGGCGATCGTCCTCGGCCCGGAGTACGAGCTGGCCGACGACAGCCGCGAGAAGTTCATCTACACCAAGTCGATGCTGCTGGAACCGGACCCGCGTGTCGTCGACCGCGAGGTGAACGGCACCGGCCCGAAGACGAGTTGATCACCGCCATTTTCTTCATCGCGTCCCTGCTCGCGCTGCTCGGCGCGGTGGGCGTCGTCCTTTTCCGCAACCCCATCGCGAGCGTGCTCAGCCTGGTGCTGGTGATGTTCGCGCTCTCGGTGCACTTCCTGCTGCTGAGCGCCCAGTTCCTCTTCGCGGTCCAGATCATCGTCTACGCAGGCGCGGTGATGGTCCTTTTCCTCTTTGTGATCGCCCTCCTCGGCCCTGGCCGCGAGCTGGCCACCAGCCGGCTGCCCCGCCAGGGCTGGCTGGCCGTGGTCTTCGCGGCGGGCTTCGCCGTCCTGCTCGTCTCGCTGCTCGGCAACCTGACCTATCACCAGCCGGCGTCGACCAACCTGGACCTGTTCGGCACCGTCGAGCAGGTGGCGATCGGGCTCTTCACCACCTACCTCTACCCCTTCGAGCTGACCTCGCTGATCCTCCTGGTGGCGGCGGTCGGCGCCATCTACCTCAGCCGGGAGCACCGCTCCTGATGTTCCTCGACGCTGGCACGCTGCAGATCGCCGGAGAGTCGCTCGACACCGGCTGGTTCCTCTACCTGGCGGCGATCCTGTTCGTAATCGGCGCGGTCGGCGTGCTGGTCCGGCGAAACCCGCTGGTGATCCTCATCTGCATCGAGCTGATGCTGAACGCGGTCAACCTGACCCTGGTCACCTTCAGCCGCCAGCTGCAGAACCTCGACGGCCAGCTCTTCGCGCTCATGGCGCTGACGGTGGCCGCCGCCGAGGCGGTGGTCGGCCTCGGCATCCTGGTCGACATCTTCCGGCTCCGCGAGGTCGAGGACGTGGATGAGCTGAGCGAGCTGCGCGGATGAACTGGCTGCCCCTGACGATCCTCCTCCTCCCCGCCGTCGGCGGCGCGCTGCTCGCCGGCCGCGGTTGGCGCTGGCCGCGGATGCTGACGGTGATCGTCGGACCGGGTGTGGTCTGGCTCTCCTTTCTGGCCGTGCTCTACGGCTACTTCACAGATGTCAATGTCGACCAGTCCTACTGGACCTGGATCAAGGTCGGCGACTTCACGCTGCCCTTCAACCTGATCCTCGACCACCTCTCGCTCTTCATGTGCCTCGTGATCACCGGCGTGGGCGGTCTGATCGTCACCTACGCGGTCGGTTACATGGGCCACGAGGACGACCCCAGCTACGCGCGCTTCTTCTGCTACATGGACGTCTTCGTCTTCTCGATGCTGCTGCTGGTCCTGGCCGGCAGCTTTGTCTTCCTGATCGTCGGCTGGGCGATGGTCGGGCTGAGCAGCTACCTGCTGATCGGCTTCTACTACTGGCGGCACTCGGCGGTGGTGGCGGCACGGAAGGCGTTCGTCATGAACGTCATCGGCGACATCGGGATGATCCTCGGCACCTTCGTCATCTTCTTCCAGTTCCACGCGGTCACCTACCACGCCGTCTTCGCGGCGATGCCGAAGAGTGACTCCGGAACCCTCGAGCTGGCTGCCTTCCTTTTCCTGGTCGGCGCTGTCGCCAAGAGCGCGCAGCTGCCGCTACACACCTGGCTGCCCGACGCGATGGAGGGCCCGACGCCGGTCAGCGCCCTGATCCACGCCGCGACCATGGTCACCGCCGGCGTCTACCTCATCGGCCGCCTGCACCCGCTGTACGACGTGGCGCCGTACGCCCACCACACGGTCGCGATCATCGGCGCGCTCTCGGCGCTGGTGGCGGCGACGATCGCCATCGTCCAGACCGACATCAAGCGGGTGCTGGCCTACTCGACCATGAGCCAGATCGGCTACATGTTCCTGGCCGTCGGAGTCGGCGCCTATGCCGCAGCCTTCTTCCATCTCCTGAGCCACGCCTTCTTCAAGGCCCTCCTCTTCATGAGCGCGGGCAACGTCATCCACGCCATGGACGACGAGCAGGACATGCGCCGCTTCGGTGGCCTCTGGCGGCAGCTGCGCGGCACCTCGATCTCCTTCCTCATCGGCTCGCTGGCGCTGGTCGGCGTCATCCCGCTGGTCGGCTTCTTCTCCAAGGAGTTCATCCTCGGCGCCGTCTTCTCCAACCCCGACCCGCTCTCGATCTGGCTCTGGGTCGTCGGCTTCGGGACCGCGATCCTGACCGGCTTCTACACCGGTCGGATGTGGTGGATCGCCTTCTGGGGCAAGCCGTCTTCATCCCGCCCGGTGGCCGCGCCGCAGGAGGCGCCCGCGGTGATGCTCTGGCCGGTGCTGGTGCTGGCGGCGCTGACCATCTTCGGCGGGGCCCTACAGTCGAAAACGGCGATCGGCTTCGGTACCACCCTGGTCGAGGATTACCTGAGGCCGGTCGTCGGAGCCATCGCCTGGCCAGCCAACTCCCTCGACGTTCTGCTCGCCCTCGCGACGATGGTGCTGGCACTGGTCGCCTTCGGCTGGGCCTACCTGATGTACGTGCCCCGCGTCGAGCGGCGGGCGGCCTTCCTCGACGGCGTGGCCGAGGTCGCGATGGCAAGCCCGCACCCCTGGAACTCGCGGCTTCCCTGGGCGCAGACTCTGCTCGAGCACAAGTACTACTTCGACGAGCTCTACGACTGGGCGTTCGTCCGACCCCTGGACCGGCTCGCTCGCTGGGGCGACCGGGGCGACCGCCGCGTCATCGATGGCTCGCTGGCTGGGGTGGCGGGTTGGGTCCGTGGCGGCGGCCGTGAGCTCGGCCTGCTGGAGAGCGGCTATTTCCGCTCCTACATCCTGGTCTTCGTCGGCGGCGCGGTCGTCGCCGGCCTGCTGGTTCTCTGGCGGGCGTCAACCACTTGACGCCCTTCGGCCTGACATTGATATGGCTGCTGCCGGTGGTCGGCGGCGCGGCCGTGGCTCTACTGCCGCCGCACTTGGCGAAGTGGCTCTCGGTGCTGGTGGCCGTGGTGACGCTGGCACTGGCGGCCCTGGGCGCTTACGCCTTCAACCCGCTCGTTCACGGCTACCAGTTCACCGAGCAGGTCACCTGGATCCCGCAGCTGCACGCCGACTACTTCCTCGGCGTTGACTACATCAGCGTCTGGCTCGTCGTGCTGAACGCCCTGATCGGACTGATCGCGGTCCTCGCCACCCCGGTCGGAGGCGGCCCGCGCACCGGCCGTTTCCTCGGCCTCCTGCTGCTGATGGAGGGCGGCATGGCCGGCGTCTTCCTGAGCGTCGACCTGCTCCTCTTCTACGTCTTCTGGGAGGCGATGCTGATCCCCGCCTACTTCATGCTCTGGCTCTGGGGTGAGGGCGAGAGGCCTCTCTTCGCCAGCTTGAAGTTCGTGCTCTACACGCTCGCCGGGTCGCTCCTGATGCTGGTCGGGATCATCGGCGTCTTCTTCTTCACCGGCGCCCGCTCCTTCAACCTGCCCGACATCGCCGCCCACCAGGCGTCGCCCGACATCCAATTCGGGCTCTTCTTCCTCTTTGCCATCGCCTTCGTCATCAAGGTCCCGGTCTTTCCCTTCCACGGCTGGCTGCGCGATGCTTATGTTGCGGCGCCGACGCCGATGCTGCTGGCCTTCTCGGGCGTTATGGGCAAGACCGGCGCCTACGCGATGCTGCGGATCCTGATCCCCCTCTTCCACAACCCATCCCTCTGGTGGAACTGGAACCAGGTGATGCCGTGGCTGGCGGTCGCGGGGATCTTCTGGGGTGCCCTGATGGCGCTGGCCCAGACCGATCTCAAGGCCCTAGTCGCCTACTCCAGCCTCAGCCACATGGGCTTCATCGTCCTCGGCATCTTCAGCTTCAACCAGCTCGGCCAGCAGGGCGCCATCGTCCAGATGGTCAACCACGGCCTCATCGTGCCCGCGCTCTTCTTGCTGGTCGCCTGGCTGGTGGACCGGACCGGCACCCGCGATCGCTCCGCCTTCTTCGGGCTGGCGCCCAGGATGCCAGTGCTGGCGGGCGTGTTCCTGGTCGTCAGCTTGGCCGCCCTCGGGCTTCCGGGGCTCAACAGCTTCGTCGGCGAGTTCATGGTCCTGCTCGGCGCCTGGTCCTACAGCCCGGTGCTCGCCGTGCTCGCCTGCAGCGGCCTGGTCCTCGCCCCGATCTACATGCTCCGCCTGTTCCAGGGGGCCATGTACGCGCCGGCGACCGGTGAGGACCTGCCCCACGGACACGCCGGCCTCGAGGCCGCCGGCCACGCCCTGGCGGCGCCGCACAACGACCTCGGCGCGGCCCAGCTGGCGCTGTTGGCGCCACTGGTGGCGCTGATGTTCGTGATCGGGCTCTACCCCTTTCTTCTCACCCACCTGATGAGCCCGTGATCCTCGCCGCAGCCGTCAACTACAGCTGGTCCCAGGCACAGGGCGACCTCGCTCAGGTCTCTCCTTTCCTGGTCGTCACCATCACACTTCTGGTGGCGATCATCGTCGACCTTCTGCTGCCGGCGGCCGCCCGCGCGCTCGCCGTCGCCGGGATCGCGGTGGCCGGCTTCCTGGGCGCCATCGCCGCGGCCCTGCTGCTCCACGCCGCCGGTGGCCACGCCGCCTATTCGGGGTTCGCCACCGGCGACGACTTCGCGGTTTTCTTCGATGTCTTCTTCGCCGTGCTCGGCATCCTGACGGTGCTTGTCACCCACCCCTACCTGGCCCGGCGCGGGTTCCTAGCGCCCGAGTTCTACGTTCTCCTCCTGGCCGCGACGGCCGGGATGATGGTGATGGGCTCGGCCACCTCCCTCGTCACCGTCTTCCTGGGCCTCGAGTTGCTCTCCATCGCGCTCTACGTGATGACCGGCTTCGCACGGAAAGACACCCGCTCCCAGGAGGCCGGCGCCAAGTACCTCTTGATGGGTGGCTTCGCCAGCGCCTTCGTGCTCTACGGGATGGCGCTCATCTATGGCGCTACCGGCAGCACGGTGCTGAGCACCATCGCGAAAGAGGCCGGCAGCAACAGCGGCAGCAACCTGCTGCTGCTGGGGATCCTCCTTATGGGCGTCGGTTTCGCCTTCAAGGTCTCGGCCGCGCCCTTCCAGATGTGGACGCCTGACGTCTACGAGGGAGCGCCGGTTGCGGTCACCGCCTTCATGTCGGTGGGGACCAAGGCCGCCGCCTTCGCGATCATCATCCGCGTCTTCCTGCAGGGCCTCCCCGGCGTCAGCACGGACTGGGGCGCCTTCCTCGCCTTCGTCGCCGCCGCCAGCATGGTCGTCGGCAACTTGGGGGCAATCGTCCAGACCAGCCTCAAGCGGCTCCTCGCCTACTCGGGCATCGCCCAGGCCGGCTACATCCTGGTCGGGCTGCTCGGAGCCCGCCCGGCCGGGCAGGACTCGGTGCTCTTCTACCTGGTGGCATACCTCTTCATGAACCTTGGCGCCTTCGCGGTCCTGATCCTGTTGGCCGGGCCGGCCGCCGACAGCGATCGCTTCGAGGACCTCGATGGCCTCGGCCGCCGCAACCCCGCCCTGGCGGTGGTGATGACGGTCTTCATGCTCTCCCTGGCCGGCTTCCCCCCCACCGCCGGCTTCATCGGCAAGTTCTTCCTCTTCTCCGCCGCGGTGGCGGGCGGCTACACCTGGCTGGTGGTGCTGGCGGTCCTGATGAGCGTCGTCTCGGTCTACTACTACTTCCGGGTGATCGTCCATATCTGGAGCCCGGGCCCGGTCGAGGAGCGAGTTCCTGTCGGCCTCGGCCCGCGGGTCGCGATCGCGGTCTCGGTAGCGTTCGTCATCGTGCTCGGGATCCTGCCCTCGCTCGTGCTCGGCCTGGCGCACCTGGGCGCCGCCCCGATCGCACTCGCCGCCGGCCGCTGAACGAATCCGGGCGCTATATATTCGAGCGGCTCTGGCCGCCGTCGACCGTCCAGCTGGCGCCGGTGACCAGGCTCGCCCGCTCGCTGCAGAGGAACGCGACCACCGCCGCCACCTCCTCCGGCCGACCGAAGCGCCCGAGCGGGAGGTCGTGGTCGACGAAGACCGCCATCGCGGCGGGGTCGGCCTTCTGGCGGCGGTCCCAGGAGCCGCCCTCGAAGAGGATCGACCCGGGGGCCACCGAATTGACCAGCACGCCATCGGAGGCGACCTCTCGGGCAAGTGATGCGGCGAAACTGATCTCGGCCGCCTTGGCGGCGTTGTAGGAGGGCGCGCCGCCGGTCTCGCGGCCGTAGATCGAGCTCACCACGACCACCCGGCCCCAACCCCGGCCGGTCATTCCCGGCAGCGCAAGGCGGCTCATCCGGACCGCCGCGTAGAGGTTGACCTTCATCGCCGTCTCGAGCTCGGGGACGCCGGTGTCCTGCCAGCTGCTTCCGGCCCGCCCGCCGAGGTTGTTGACCAAGATATCGATCCCGCCCAGAGCCTCCTCGGCCGCGCCGAAAGCTCGCTCGCAGCCGTCATCGCCGGCGAGGTCGGCGGTGATCGTGACTACGCCCAGCTCGGCCTCCACGGCCCGCAGGCCCTCTTCGCCGCGGGCCACCACCGCGACCCGGGCTCCCTCGGCCACTAGTGTCCGGGCGATCTCACGGCCGATGCCCCGGCTGCCGCCGGTGACGAGAGCGCGACGGTCTTTCAAGCCCAGGTCCAAAGCAACCCAATCGTAAACTGGGCCCTGTCTTGACCCAGATACCCCCCGGTCTAGCCGGCGTCCTCCACGACGGCCCTCCGGTGAAGCCGCGACCGGCCGCGACGGTGCTGCTGCTCCGGGATGCCAAACCATGGGAGGTCCTGATGATGCTCCGGCCCGGCGGGGCCGACTTCGCGCCCGGCGCGCACGTCTTCCCCGGCGGCTCGGTCCACCCCGAGGACCGCCTGCTCGGCGATCCCTGCGCCGGCGCGGCCATCCGCGAGCTGTTCGAGGAGGTCGGCATCCTGCTCGCCCGGGGGCCGGCGGGCTTCGCCACCGAGAAGGACGCCGAGCGCCTCCGGCTGCGGCTCGCCCACGGCGTCAGCTTCCCGCTCGCCCTGAAGGAGGCCCGGCTGACCCCGGTGGTCGACGAACTCGCCTATTTCGCCCGCTGGGTCACCCCGGCGCAGCTGCGGCGCCGCTTCGACACTCGGTTCTACCTGGCCAACCTGCCCGCCGACCAAGAGGTCCACCCCCAGCCGGGCGAGGTCGAAGCGTGGCGCTGGGTCTCGGCTGCCGACGCGCTCGGCGACCCGGCATTCACCATGGTCTTCGTCACCCGTCGGGTCCTCGAGATGGTGTCGGTCGAGGACTCCGCGGAGGCGCTCCTGGAGTGCTACCGAGTCCGCCGGCGGGTCAGGACGGTGCGGCCGGAGGTCAGGATCGTCGACGGCCGCTTCGAGGTTGTCACCGAGACGCTGCCAGCGATTCCCCGAGCTCACGGGCGACGGACACGATGAGGTCGACATCGCTCTCGGTGGACCTCCAGTTGGCGATCGCCGGACGGAAAGCCACCACGTCCTGGTAGAAGGTCGTTCCGAAGAAGACTCTGCCGTCCTCCAGAATGACGGCGCCGAGACGGCGATTGAGGTCGTCCAGTCCGTCCTCCGGGTAACCCGGAGGACGGTACCGGAAGCAGACGACGTTGAGCGGCGCGGGCGCCAACAGCTCGAAGTCGGGCGCTGCGGTCACCTGCATCGCGACCCGCCTCGCCAGCGAGATGTGACGGTCCACCATCTCCCGGTAGCCCTCCCGGCCGTAGGCATGAAGCGTGGCCCAAACGGCCAGCGCCCGGGCCCGCCGGGAAGCTTCAGGGCCGAAATCGCCGAAGCTCGGCCGCTCGTCGGTCCCCAGCGGCAGATACGGCCCGGTGATGGAGAACGCCCCCGTCATCAGCGCCGGGTCGCGGACGAAGGCGAAGCCACAGTCGTAGGGGACGTTCAGCCACTTGTGGCCGTCGGCGATCACCGAGTCGGCGCCTTCCACGCCCACCGCTAGGTGGCGCGCCAGCGTGGAGACCCGCGCGAAGAGCCCGAAGGCGCCGTCGACATGCACCCAGGCATTGCGCCGGTGGGCGACCTCGACCATCTCCTCGATCGGATCGAAGTCACCAGCGTTGACCTCGCCGGCGTTGGCGATGACGATCGCGGGCGCTCCCTTGAGCTCGTCGAGCGCGCTCCGAAACGCGTCCATGTCGAGCCGCCCCACGCTGTCGGCGACCAACCGCCGGGCGCTGGCTCGGCCGATGCCCGCCATCGCCAGCGCCTTGACGGCTGAGCCGTGCAGGTAGCCGCTGGTCAGGACAGGGATGGGCGGCAGGCCCGCGAACCCGTCGCTGTCGATATCCATCCCGTGCTCGAGGCCCCACCAGCGCCGGGCGGAGGCGAGCCCGACGAAGTTGGCGGTCGTGGCGCCGGTCGTGAGCACGCCGCCCCAGTCCGGCGGCAACTCGAAGAGGTCCTTCAACCAGCCGACGGTCACCTTCTCCAGTCGCGACCCGAGTGGTGACGAGACCCAGCTGAACGCGTTCTGGTCGAGCGCGGAGGCGAACCAGTCGGCGGCGAGAGCCGCCGGCGTCGAGCCGCCGGTCACGAAGTGGAAGAAGCGAGGACCGGCTGAGCGGGTTGCCGCGTCGGCGCCGTCGGTGATCAGCTTCTCCAGCATCGCGGCGGAGCCCAGACCAACCTCCGGCAGTGGCTCCTGGAGGGCCGCCGCGGCGCCTTCGACCCGGCCGCTGTGAACAGGCTCCGAGTCGATCGCCGCCAGGTATCGCTCGGCGGCCTCGGCTACCTGGCGGAGAAGGGGACCCAGCCGCGCGCGGTCGCCTAACGGGTCGCTCACCGCCAGCGGTCGCGGAGGCTCTTGTACTCGATGACCTCGACCCCGCCCTGCCGCAGCACCTCAAGGCCAGCCCCGTCCCGGTAGGCGTTGCGGTAGAAAACTTTGGTCACGTTGGTGTTGATCGTCATCTTGGCGCACATGACGCAAGGTGAGGTGGTGACGAACATCAGCTTGCCCGGCAGCTGGGCCCCCGCCTTGATGAGGGCGTTCTGCTCGCTGTGGATGCAGCCGCACCGCCCCGGCTCGGTGCCGTCGCAGCGATTGGGCAGGCCCCTGGCGTTGCCGTTGTAGCCGACTCCGAGCACCTGGCTCAGATCGGGGCTAGCGATGACCGTGCCCACCTGGTTGCGCGCGCAGGTCGAGCGCTTGGCCAGCTCCTCCGCCATCCGCATGTAGACCTCTTCGAGTGGGATCCGGTCCAGCTCAGCCATGGTTTGAGTTATGCCCAGAATTTACCCCTTGATTCCCAGCCGTTCCCCAGTTCAAGATATGGTTCTCCACAGGGTTATGCACCAACATATGGTGCCTCGGACAAGCTTAAGACCAAACATATTGTGCTCAAGGCCTTGACAACCGCCGTGACCGCCTCTAGACTTGGTAACCAAGGTCGAGGCCCTGGGGCATATGTGGCGGGCATGCTCTGGGGCCTCTTCCGTCTCTATCCGACCAACGCGATCGACACCCCGACCAGGAGGAATCCGGCGCCCAGGAAGCGCAGGCGTGGCGCCGCAGCAAAAGGAGTTTCGTAGAAGATGGCCAAGAACGTAGCGGACGTCGCAGCAGAGACAGGTCGCCGCAGCTCAACTCGGGCCACCCGCGGACTCCGGTTCGATCGCTACTTCACCACCACCGGCAGCCACGCCCACGACCTGGTCGAGTGGGAGCGCCGCACCGCCGCCATCATCGGCGAGGGCGGCAAGGTCATCTTCGAGCAGAAGGACGTCGAGGTCCCGCGCTTCTGGTCGCAGTTGGCCATCAACATCGTGGCCCAGAAGTACTTCCGCGGCCAGCAGGGCACGCCCGACCGCGAGACCAGCGTCCGCCAGATGGTGGACCGGGTGGTCACCACCCTCGGCCGCTGGGGTCGCGAGGGCGGCTACTTCGCGACCGAGGACGACGCGATCAACTGGGAGGAGGAGCTCCGCTGGTTGCTAGTCACCCAGCACGCTTCCTTCAACAGCCCGGTCTGGTTCAACCTCGGCGTGCCCGGGCGCGCCCAGCAGGGTAGCGCCTGTTTCATCAACTCGGTCGAGGACTCGATGGAGTCGATCCTCGACCTGGCCAAGACCGAGGGCATGCTCTTCAAGTTCGGCTCGGGCACGGGCACCAACCTCTCGGTGCTGCGCTCCAAGCGCGAGCAGCTGTCGGGAGGCGGCACCGCCTCGGGGCCGGTTTCCTTCATGCGCGGGTACGACTCCTTCGCCGGTTCAATCAAGTCCGGCGGCACCACCCGGCGCGCGGCCAAGATGGTCATCCTCAACGCCGATCACCCGGACATCGCCGACTTCATCACCTGCAAGTCCGACGAGGAGCGCAAGGCCTGGGCGCTGATCGACGCCGGCTACGACGCCGGCTTCAACATCATCGGCGGAGCCTACGACTCGGTCCAATTCCAGAACGCCAACCACTCGGTGCGCGCCACCGACGACTTCATGAAGGCGGTGGTCGAGGACCGCGAGTGGACCACCAAGGCGGTCACCGACGGCCGCGTCATGGACACCTACAAGGCGCGCGACCTGATGCGCAAGATCTCCGACTCGGCCTGGATCTGCGGCGACCCGGGGATGCAGTTCGACACCATCATCCAGGACTGGAACTGCGTGCCCAACAGCGGGCGAATCAACGCCACCAACCCCTGCAGCGAGTTCGTCTTCCTCGACGACACGGCCTGCAACCTGCTCAGCCTCAACCTGCTCAAGTTCCAGGACACGGACGGCGTCTTCAACGTCGAGCGCTACCGCAGGGCGATCGCCGTCTGCATCACCGGCCAGGAGCTGATCGTCTCCAACGCCAGCTACCCGACCGCCGCGATCGGCAGGAACTCGGAGGCGCTGCGACCGCTCGGCCTCGGCTACGCCAACCTTGGCGCTCTGCTGATGTCGATGGGCCTCGCCTACGACAGCGACGAGGGCCGACGACTCGCCGGCGCCCTGACCGGCATCCTGACCGGCGAGGGCTACGCCCAGTCGGCACGGATGGCCGAGGTCAAGGGCCCCTTCACCGAGTTCGCCAAGAACCGGGAGCCGATGCTCCGGGTGATGAACAAGCACCGCCAGACCGCCTACGAGCTGCCCGTCTCGGGTGAGGCCGGACCGGTGGTCAAGGCCGCCCGCGAGACCTGGGACGAGGCCGTCCGGCTCGGCGAGGCGCACGGCTACCGGAACGCGCAGGCGACGGTGCTGGCGCCGACGGGGACCATCGGGCTGATGATGGACTGCGACACCACCGGCATCGAACCCGACCTGGCGCTGGTGAAGTACAAGAAACTGGTTGGCGGCGGTCTCCTCAAGATCGTGAACGGCACCGTGCCGGCGGCGCTCCGCAAGCTCGGCTATGCCGAGGATCAGGTGAGAGAGATCGTCGACTACATCGACGAGCACGAGACGATCGAGGGTGCGCCCGGCCTCGCCGACGAGCACCTGAAGGTCTTCGACTGCGCCTTCAAGCCGATCAGCGGCTCCCGCACGATCGCACCAATGGGCCACGTCCGGATGATGGCCGCCGTGCAGCCCTTCATCAGCGGGTCCCAGTCCAAGACCGTGAACCTCCCGACCGAGGCGACCGTCGAGGAGATCGAGAACGTCTACATCGAGTCCTGGAAGCTGGGCCTCAAGTGCATCGCCATCTACCGCGATGGCTGCAAGCGGTCGCAGCCGCTCAGCAGCTCCTCGGACGCCAAGAAGGACGAGAAGGCCGCCGCCGATGCCCTGGCCGCGCTGGCCGCGGTGGCGCCCGCCGGCGCAGTCCGCCGGCGCCTGCCGGACGAGCGACGATCGATCACCCACAAGTTCGACATCCAGGGCCACGAGGGATACATCACGGTCGGCCTCTACGACGATGGCCAGCCGGGTGAGATCTTCCTCACCATGGCCAAGGAGGGCTCGACCATCAGCGGCCTGATGGACGCCTTCGCCACCCAGACCTCGCTCGCGCTCCAGTACGGGGTGCCGCTGCGGGCGATGGTCAACAAGTTCAGCCACATGCGCTTCGAGCCCTCCGGGTTCACCCGCAACCAGGAGATCCCGATCGCCAAGTCACTGGTCGACTACCTCTTCCGCTGGCTGGCTTCGAAGTTCCTCGACCTCGACGAGCAGGAGGCTGTGGGCATCATCAAGCGCGAAGCGCCGGCTGCCGTGGCGCCCACGCCCGAGGCGGAGGCGGCGCCGGCCGCGCCTTCGGCCCCGGCGAAGACGAATGGCCACGACCACGAGGAGATCAAGCTGGTTGTCAAGAATCCGATCTCCGACGGTAGCCAGCGCCTTACCTTCGTGGTGGACCGCGACGCACCCGCCTGCCCCGACTGCGGCGCGATCACGGTGCGGAGCGGTGCCTGCTACAAATGCATGAACTGCGGAGCGACGACCGGCTGCAGCTAGATAGATGCTTAAGTTCGCTTCTTTGTCAGCGGGAATTTCAGGGTCTGTCAGCGATTAGCCCAATTTGATGTCCTCGGGAGGTCAGGGAGGGCCGGCAGCTCCGGGTTGCCGGCCCTTCAACCGATCTAGGAAGCGATGATCACCATGAGACGAGCAGCTTGAGCCAAGCTAGCGATGGAGCCGCCTGTGCGGCCTGGATGCGCGGGGCGTTGGTAGTCCGGGCGGTGGTGGCTGCTGCAGGGAGCTGTAGGTCAGCATCCCCGTAAAGGACGCGAGAGCGGCTGCGACCGCTTCGGGCGGCGCCTTCACTCCCGCCGCCGTTGCACCGAAGACCTCCGGGGCGGCGGGTCCGCCCTGCATCTCGACGCTGGGCGCGACGAGGAGCAGATCGACCCAGGCGGCCCCGACCGACCACGGCCAGTCGAAGAAGCGAGCCCCCTCGCTGGTGAGCAAGATGTTGTCGGCGCGCAAATCCATGTGCAGCAGAGTCCGTCCTGCGACTGCCGCCGGTGCTTCCGCCTCGAGTCTGCAGAGGACATCGAGGTGGGTAGCGGTCCAGTCGTCGAGACCGGCGGGTTGCTCACCCAGCGCCTGCCAGCGACGCCATTTCTGGAACCGCTCGGCAGCCTCCGGGGCCTCGACCCGTGACAGCGTCTCCTGCTGACCTTGCACGCAGGTACCGCGGCTTCGGGCATCGGTCTCTAGACTCGATCAGTGGGGACCATCACGCGGGAGCGACACCGGGGGCAGCGAGCGGGATGGCTCCGCGCATCCGTCCTCGGCGCCGACGACGGCATCGTGTCGGTTGCGAGCGTAGCCATCGGCGTCATCGCCGCTGGTGCCTCGACCCGGGCCATCATCACGGCGGGGGTCGCGGCCCTAGTCGCCGGCGCGATGTCGATGGCGGCAGGGGAATACGTGTCAGTCAGCTCGCAGCGGGATACCGAGCGCGCCGACATCGAGCGGGAACGGGGGGAACTGGAGGCCAGTCCTGAGGCCGAGAAACGCGAGCTGGCCGGAATCTACGAGAAGCGCGGACTCTCAGCCAAACTGGCCGCGCAAGTGGCCGGCGCATTGATGTCCTCCAAGGCACTGGAGGCCCACGCGCGCGACGAGCTCAACATCGATCCCGACGCGCTGGCCCGGCCGGTCCAGGCCGCGCTCTCTTCGGCCGCCAGCTTCACTGCGGGAGGCGTGCTGCCGATCCTGGCGTTTTTCCTCGTCCCTGCCGCTATCAGGACCGAGGCCGTGGTGGCCAGCGCGATCATCGCCCTGGTGGTGCTCGGCTTGGCCGGCGCCCGGGTTGGTGGAGCGCCGATGTGGCCCGCGGCGCTGAGGGTGAGCGTTGGGGGCGGGTTCGCAATGCTGGTCACGGCGGGGATCGGTCGGCTGGTCGGCGGGGTAGGCCTCTAGGCCTCCCACCCTGCCAGAGCCCGACGAGCTCCCTTCAAGAATGCCGGCCACCCTCGAGAAGGAAGAGCTTGTAGGCCACCGTCGCCGCCCAGGCGAGCGGGACGGCGCCCACCACGCCGACCAGGTTCAGCTCGACACCGACCCGCGTGGAAACCATCACCAGCGCGCAATAGGCTCCCGCAGTGACCACCCGGACGGGCAGCGTCGCTAAGATCGGAAGCCCGAGCACCGCGACTACGAGGAGCATCCCCAGCAGCAGGCCGGCGAGGGCGGTGCTGAGGGGATTCTCGGTCAAGAGGAACTGGTCCTGCAGGAACATCGAGACGATGTTGGCGTGCACCTCCACGCCCGGCATAAGGCTCGAGTCGCCGGGGACCGACACCTCGTCGTGGAGACCGGTGGCCCCATCGGCGCCGATCAGGACCAGCTTTCCTGCGAATGCCGCGGGATTGACGCGCCCGAGAACGAGGTCGGAGAGGCTGAAGTATCTCCCGGCCTGCCTCCAGGCTCCCGGGTGGACCTGGTAGCGGATCTCAAACTGACTGCTGGGCCCAGTCGGTAAGGGCCGTGTCCACTCCGGCATGGAGAAGCCGCCCGGGATCTGCCGGAGCGTGCTCTGGCTGCCGCCGGCGAGGGCCCGGTAGACGCTGAAGCCGAATGCCGCGATGTATTGGGTGGAGCAGGAGGCCGGGTAGCACTCTGGCATGGCCACGAGCGGCGCCTCGCGGGCTCTCCCATCGGAGCTGAAGATAACGGCGGTCGCGCCCAGGGTGACGGAGGGGATCGGCTGGGAGCAGGACTCGTCCAGGCAGCGCTCCTGCCAGAAGGGAGCGAGGTCCTCGCCCGCCATGCGGAAGGAATTGGCGGCGAAGTGAAGGTCGGACTCGCCGTACGCGAGAACGACGGGAATCCTGGAATCGACGTGCGCCTGGTGCAACTCCGCGTCGCCAGGAATTGAGGAGGGCCCGACGAAGCCGGTATCGATTCCGATCGCCGCCGCGCCATCCTGGTTCAGTTTCGTGATCGCGTCGCCGTATACCCGGCGCGAGAAGGGATAGGCGCCGAGCTCCCCGAGCGACTTGTCGTCCACTCCAACGATGACGATCCGCGGATCCGGCTTCCCGCCGTAGAGAAACCCATCCTCGGGATGGAGCGGAATTCCACCCAGAAGGCCCGCCGCCAGCCCGGAGAGAAGACCCATGCCGATGATCGCCGCGACTCGGGCCCAGCCTCTTCGCACCGGCAGGGAATTCTAAGTCCGGTCTGGTCCGTGCGGGACCGTGCTGTCGGTTACCGAAATCAGGCGGCGTAGTCTTTAGCACCGGAAGTGCTCACCAACCTCGACCTCGAAGGCGTTCGGCGCGACCTCCCGGTGACGGGGCGGATCGCCTATCTCAACACCGGAACCGCCGGCCCGCTTCCCCAGCCGGCAATCGACGCGATGGCCGCTGCCGCAAGAGGAGAGGCCGAGGGCGGCCGGATCGACCACGCGGGCTTCGAGCGGCTCTTCGAGCGGCTGGCCGACCTGAGAACCGGCGTGGCGGCGTTGGTCGGCGCCGACCCGCTCGAGATCGGGATCTCGCACTGCACGACCGACGGCATGAACATCGGCACCCTGGGACTCGACTGGAAGGCCGGCGACAGAGTCGTCACCACCACCCTCGAACACCCAGGCGCACTCCTGCCGCTCTACGTGATCCACCGGCGCTTCGGGGTCGAGATCGAATTCGCCGACATCGGAGCCGGTGGCCGGGAGGAGACGCTGCGGGCGATGGAGGCCGCCATCCGGCCGGGCATCAAGCTCGTCGTCCTGTCGCACGTCACCTGGGGCACCGGCGCCGTTCTGCCATTGGCCGAAATCTCCGAGCTCGCCCGCCGCGTGGGCGCGTTGGTCCTCGTCGACGGCGCTCAATCGGTCGGCTCGATCCCCGTCGACATGCACGCGAGCGGCGCCGACTTCTACGCCTTCTCGGGCCAGAAATGGCTCTGCGGTCCCGAGGGGACGGGCGGCATCTATGTCCGCGCCGAGAGCCTCGAGCGCTTCCACCCCGCCTTCGTGGGCGGGTTCGGGAGCGACCACGACCGTTACCAGCCCAACGACGTCGAGGCCTGGGCCCCCGCCGCCGGGGCACAGCGCTTCGAGGTCGGCTCGGTCTACCGGCCCGGCATCAATGCGCTGCAGGCGTCGGTCGAGTGGCGCCGGGCCCTCGGAGAGGCGTCCTTCGCGGCGATCCGCGACCTCGCGGGCTACTGCATCGAACGCGTCGGCGAGTTGCCCGGCGTCGAGCTCCTGACGCCCAACCAGGACGAGCTCTCCGGCCTGGTCGCGTTTCGCCTCCCCGGGCTCGACGTCACCGAGGCGGTCGAGCACCTCTCGGCGGAGGGTGTCGCCATCCGCTCGATTCCCGACAACCAGGCGATGCGGATCTCGTGTGGCTTCTATAACACCCGAGAGGAGATCGATCGGGCACTCCAGCTTCTCGGGGGCCTAGCCGGCGGGTAGTGAGAAGAAGAAGTGCCCGACCATCATCCCGAAGACGAGGGATAGGGCGGCCATGAAGAGCGGGAAGCGGCGCGCCCAGCGAGTTACCCGCCGTCCGAGCGGTTCCCGGTTGGTCAGCTCCAGGTAGAGGTCGAGGCCGACTCCGCCCGCGACCAGGAGCAGGGCGAGAACGCAGGTCAGCTCGATGCCGAGCGGATTGAGAGGCGGGACGTTCACCCCCCGGGGTACCAGACCCACTGGCCGAGCAGCGTGCAGATGGCGAGGGCGCCGATCCCGGCCGCCCAGGCGTTGGCGTGGGTGAAGCAGCGCACGTAGTAGGTGATCGGCCAGTTGGCGCTGGTGTCGGCCAGGGCCAGCGCCTCGTAGGCGAGGAGCCACACCGAGAGGCCCAGAAAGAGCACCAGCGCAAGCTGTACCGCCAGTCTTGCCTGGCTGCTGCCGGCGGCGCCGTCGAGCCGGGCACGAATCCCATGCCCCTGCGGCGACCGATCGTCGGCGTCGCGGGGCCCAGCGGTCGCCTCCAGCCAACCGGTGAGGAGGTGGCCACCGACGAACCCTCCGATCGAGACCGAGATCAGGGCGAAGGATGTGAAGCCGCCGATTGGGTCATAGCTGCACAGCTGGTGAACCTGGAGCCCGAAGACTGCCCCGCCGATCAGCCCCACGACCACCAGGAGCGATGAGCTGAGGACGGCGATCCGGGTCCGACGCGCCGCGCTCATCGCCAGAAGAAGTGGCCGACCACGATGCCGTAGAAAAAGGCGACCATCACGAAGCTCGACCCCACTTGGTCAAGCCAGCGCGGGAGCGGCCATTGGGGCAGCCAGTCCATGTAGCGCGAGCTCCGAGTGGCCATGGCGAGGAGGTCCCAGCCCGCGACCACCAGGAGCAGAGTGACTATCCAAGCGGCGCCCGCCGCGAGCGCGACGTCGACACTCGGGCTCAGCCCGAATACCAGGCCGAGACCGGCCGCAAGCAGGAGCGTGAACACGATCACGCTGCCCGTCCGGCGGGTCGCGGCGGGACGGCCGCCGGTGGGGCGGTTGGCAGTGGAGGGCATCTCCCCAGAAGGTTGCGGAGAATCGCGGGCCCCTGTCAACGACGGCCTAGCGCCATACCGCCGACGCCCATTGCCTCGCGGGTGGCAGGCGTGCTTGGATGGGTGGTCATGGTCCCCGCCTGGTCGCTGGTCGTCGTGCTACTGGTGGGGGGAGTCGCCGGCTGGCTCCTCCGCTCCTGGCTGGGACGCCGTCCGGCAGCACCGCGATCGCCGGACGTGGTCGAAGCCGTCGCCGCAGCGCCGACGGAGCCGGAGCAGAAGATGGACGCCGTCCTGACCGAGCTGGAGCGCCGCTACCAGGGGCGCCGAGCGGAACCTGAGTCCGCCAAGCCCCGGGTCTCTCGCCGCAGGCAGCCGCCGAAGTCTTAGGCTGAGCGGTCTGGCCGGATAATTCCATTTCGGAAGACGGGGAAAGGAACAGCAATGGCTCGCACGCCGCTGCTGCGCAGGCTCCAACAGCTCTTCGAGGAATTCGATGAGCCGACCGATCGGGCCGATCCGTCGAGGCGGTCCAGGAGGATCGCCGGCTCCAGGGCTGGACCCGTTGGCACGTCTTCCAGCTGACCGGGACGGCCGTCGGCATTGCTGCGCTGGCCCGACCGCTGAAGGCCTTGGCCGCAGCGCAGCCTCAGAGCCACCTTCCTCGACTCGTTGATCGCCGGCTCGCCAACCTCGCAGAAACCGAGAAGGGTAGCGTCGGCGTCCTCGAAGGTGGCCGACCGCTGGATGAGGTTGCCGAGGTTCCGCGCGAGGTCCTGCAGGCTCTTCGCCTCGAGGGCCGCGCCGGTCATCTCGCGGTGGATGACGGCCGACTGCTCGATGAGGCGGAACTGCTCGGCGATGATGACGCCGTTGACCGCCTCGGTGATCTCCGCGAAGGGGATCTCCCACGGCAACTCGAAGAGCACCAGTCCCGTCCGGCGCGCCTCCTCCACGGCAACCGGCGGGAAGTGCTCGAGGTACTTGGGCACGGCCAGCCCGATCGCCAGCAGCCCCCGCTGGGCGAGGCTGCGGATCAGTGCGCGCAGCTGGGCGGCGTCCGAGGGCCAGGCGTACCCGGTGGTGAACAGGACCTGGCCCGTCCCAGCCAGCGAGCGAGCTCGGGAATCTCGACCACGTGGACCCAGCGGACGTCGCGCTCGAGGCCGCGGCCACCGCTGACGAGGCACGCCCGGCTTCATCGCGGTCGCGGGCCCGCTGGGGTCAGTCGATCAGCGCCTGGTAGACGAGCTGGCGCAGCTCGCTGCGCACCGGGTAGGTGCTGGAGGGCAGCAGCTGGGTCATGAAGACGCAGATGACCTCGTCCACCGGGTCGATCCAGAATGCCGTGCTCGCCGCACCGCCCCAGCTCAGCTCGCCGCGGTTGCTGGAGCTTTTGGCCTTGACAGGGTCGTCCACGACCGCGAAGCCGAGCCCGAACCCAGTCCCGGAGTAGGTGACCTCGGAGTAGATGGGACGGCCGAAGTCCTCCAGGTCGGCGCCGCCGGGCAGGTGGTTTTGCGACATCGCCCCAACCGTCCGCGGTGCCAAGAGCCGCACCCCGTCGAGCTCGCCCCGGTTCAGGACCATGCGGCAGAAGCGGTGGTAGTCGGCGGCCGTGGAGACCAGTCCCGCACCGCCGGAGAAAAGCGAGGGATGACTGAGCGCGTACTTGCCGAGAGGGTCGTAGCGAACCGGGCCGGGACGGCCCGGAGCCATGGCGTAGAGGACGGCAAGCCGCTGCTGATCCTCCTCTGAGGCCCAGAAGGCGGTGTCGCTCATCCCGAGGGGACCGAAGATCCGCTCGGCGAAGAACTGGTCCAGCGACTGGCCGGACGCCACCTCGACCACCCGCCCGAGGACGTCGGTGGAGACGCCGTAATTCCACTCCGACCCGGGCTGGAAGGCGAGGGGGAGCGACGCCCAGGTGTCACAGGCGCCTGCCAGGTCGACGCCGTCCGGCCAAGCCCACTCGTAACCGGCGGAGCGGTATGCCTCGTCGGTGGCCATCGAGTGGAAGAAGCCGTAGGTCAGGCCCGAGGTGTGGGTCAGCAGGTGCCAGATCCGCACCGGCTCGGTGGCCGGGACCGTCATCGGCGCCGCCGCGTTCCCGCGGACGTAGACGCGGGCGTCCTTGAAGGACGGGATGAAGCGGTGGACGGGCGTCGTCAGCTCGAAGGCGCCCTCCTCGAACAGCATCATCGCCGCCACCGAGGTGATCGGCTTGGTCATCGAGTAGACCCGGAAGAGGGTGTCTGGCTCGACCGGCAGCCCGGCCTCCTTGTCGCGCTGGCCGAAGTTTGAGAAGAGTACCGGCTTGCCGCGACGGCTCACCAGCACCTGGCACCCGGCCAGCCGGCCGTCGTCGACGTAGCGGCGGAGGAGCGAATCGACGCGCCCAAGGCGGGCGGGGTCGAAGCCGGCCTCGGCCGGGTCGGTGACGGTGAGCTCGGACCGAACCTGCCTGATGCTGTCCACGAATAGCCCTCCGAACAAGGAATCCTATCTGCCGGCTCCAATACGGTACCCCCGGAGCGCTAGGGTTGCTTATGAGGTAATGGAGCTCAAAGACAAGGTTGTCGTTATCACGGGCGGCGCGGGCGGCATCGGCTCGGCCCTCGGGCGCCGCTTCAGCGCCGAGGGCGCCCGCATGGTGGTCCTCGCCGACCGGGACGGCTCCCGGGCCGAAGAGGTGGCAGCTTCGATCGGGCCCGGCGTCCGCGGAGTCGCCTGCGACACGGGCGACGACGTCCAGGTAAAGGCGCTCATCGAGGAGGTCGAGAGCCACGATGGCCCCATCGACCTCTACTGCGCCAACGCCGGGATCGCGCTCGGCACCACCCCGCTCTCGGAGGACGCGGAATGGGAGGCGGCCTGGCACGTGAACCTGATGGGAACCGTCGTCGCCGCCCGCCACCTCCTGCCCCGCTGGCTCGAGCGCGGGCGCGGCTACCTGCTGGTGACCGCCTCGGCGGCGGGACTGCTGTCGACGCTCGGCGACGCCGCCTACACGGCGACCAAGCATGCCGCCGTCGGCCTGGCGGAGTGGATCTGGATCACCTACAGCGATCGCGGTGTGAAGGTCTCCTGCCTCTGCCCGCAGGGCGTCCGGACCAACATGGTGATGAACCCGGCGGCGGCCGGCGCGGTGGGCACCGAGCAGGTGATCCGGATGGGCCTGATCGAACCCGAGAAGGTGGCCGCGACGGTGGTGGAGGGCCTCGCCGACGAGCGTTTCCTGATCCTCCCCCACCCCGAGGTCGCCGAGTATTTCCGCCACAAGGGCGAGAACCACGGCCGCTGGCTGGGCGGCATGCGAAAGATGCAGCGCCAGCTCGAGTCAACCAACTGAAAACTGGAGGTAAGTAGCAATGGCGGCGATCAGCAAGGCGAGCGCGACCTGGCAGGGCGACCTCATCCACGGCGGAGGCAAGGTGCGACCGGAGAGCGAGACCTTCGACGAGCTGCCGGTGAGCTGGGTTCACCGCGCCGAGCGCTCCAAGGCGCACACTAGCCCCGAGGAGCTGCTGGCCGCCGCCCACGCCAGCTGCTTCTGCATGGCGCTGTCGAACGGGATGGGCAAGGCGGGACTGGAGCACATCAGCCTGGAGGCGTCAGCCGAAGTCACCTTCGTGCCCGGCACCGGAGTAACGAAGTCCGCGCTCACCGTCCGCGGCGCCGCCGACGGCCTGACAGCTGCTCAGTTCAAGGAGCTGGCGGAGGCGGCCAAGGCCGGCTGTCCGATCTCAGGAGCGCTCAAGGGCAACGTCGATATCACGCTCCACGCGGAGCTGCTGAAGGACTAGTTCGGTTGGAGGGCCCTGCCCCCCTCCTGCCCTTTAGTCGAGATAGGCGCGGAGGCGGTCGGCGAGCCGGCCCCTCCGCAGTCGGATGAGCGCCGATCGCTCCACCTCGCGCACCCGCTCGCGCGAGATACCGAGGCGCTTGCCGATCTCCTCCAGCGTCCGCTGGTGGCCGTCGGAGAGCCCGAAGCGAAGCTGGATGATCCGGCGCTCGCGGGGAGTCAGCTCGCTCAGCAGGTCGTCGAGGTCGTCCTTCATCATCGAACGCGCCGCCTCGTCGACCGGGACCAGCGCGTCGGGGTCGGCGATCAGTTCGCCGAGCTCGTTCTCCTCGTCGTCGCCGATCGGCGTCTCCAGCGACACCGGCTGCTGGGCGGCGCGGGTGAATGCCGCGACCATCTCGACCGAGATACCCATCTCATCAGCGATCTCCGCCGGGGCGGGCTTGCGCCCCAGGGCCTGGTTGAGGCGGGCGGTCGACCGACTCAGCTTGTTGAGGTTGTCAACCACGTGCACCGGTACCCGGATGGTCCGCGACTTATCTGCGATGCCCCGGGTGATCGCCTGCCGGATCCACCAGGTGGCGTAGGTCGAGAACTTGTAGCCGCGCCGGTAGTCGAACTTCTCCACTGCGCGGATCAGGCCCAGGTTCCCCTCCTGGATGAGGTCAAGCAGCGGCATCCCGCTGCCGAGGTACTTCTTGGCGATGGAGACGACCAGCCGGAGGTTGGCCTCGATCATGTGGCTCTTGGCTGCCATCGAGCCCATCTCGATGCCCTTAGCCAGCTCGACCTCCTGGGGCGCGGTCAGCAGCGCGACGTGGCCGATCTCCTTCAGGTACATCCGGACCGGATCGTCGAGCGCCCGGCCGTCCTCCAGTTCGGCGGTTTCGGTCGCGACCGAGGTGGTCTCGTCGTCGTCCTCCTCCTCGGCGCCGATGACGATGCCGATCGCCCGGAAGGCGTCCAGTACCGGCTCCATCGTCGCCGGGTCGATCTCGGGAAAGGCGACCAGAATGTCGGCCGGGTCGAGGCGCCCCTCCTCCATGCCGGCGAGGATCAGCGTCTCGGCACGCGCCATCAGCTTCTCGTCAGCGTCCCGTCCGTCGTACTCCTCGATCCTCAGTGCCACGCTGGTTTTGATTCGAATCTCCTGAACAGGCTTTGGAACGGCGCCCGGGGCGCCGCGGTTTACAGTTGGCATTCCACTCCCCAAGAGGACTATTGTCTCTCCCGCGCGGGGGTGCCCGCGCGGAAACCGAGCCCATGCCAGGCTGTCGAAGTCTGTTCTACCCCGGGCCTCCGGCGCTGAAACCCGCGCCTGACGACTAGCATCGAGGAAGTGGCATCCCCAACTGTCCGGAGCGCTGGACAGGCCAGGGCGGACCGGCGGACCGGCGTCAGGAGCACGCTGGCGAAGAGCGTCCTCATCATCAGCACCGGCGCGGGCTCGGTGACCCCCGAGGTCGAACAGGAGCTTCGCAAGGCCTTCTATGGCGACCTGATCCTCGACTTCAATCCGAAGGAGGACTTCCGCGAGCTGATCTCGTCTGACGCGCGGGTGGTGGTGGCGGGAGGCGACGGCACCATCGGCTTCGTATCGCGGGCCCTAATCGACAGCAACCACACCCTCGGGATCATCTCGCTCGGCACCTACAACAACTTCGCCAAGTCCCTCGGCCTGCCGACCGCCCTCGGGCCGGCAATCAGGATCGTCAAGACCGGGGTTCCCCACAAGATCACCGTAGGGCGGGTCAACGGAACCGCCTTCCTGGAGGCCGCCGCGATAGGAATGTTCGGCGCCGCCATCGAACTCGGCGAGGCTGTAAAGGACCGGACCTACGGTGAGCTCGGGCGCAAGCTCGGCGTGGTCACCGGCGCCAAGCCCTTCCGTTACGAGATCGAGGGGGACATCCACGGCCACGGCCGCGCGCTCTCGCTGGTTTTCGCCAACACTCCTTCCATCGGCGCCGCGATGCCGGTCGCCAACGCGACCCCGATCGACCACCACCTCGAGCTCTCGGTCCACGCCGGCGCCTCGCGGCGGGACATCATCGGGCGGTTGCTCTCGGGCCGGATGATGACGCCACGAGAAGAGCCGTTGGAGATGGGGTTCAAGTTCAGAAAGATCACGATCACCACCAAGCCGTCGATCGAGATCTTCGCCGACAACCAGAAGGTCGGCCGCACCCCGGCGATCATCACCGCCGAGTTGGGAGCTCTGAGCGTGGTCCTCCCCAAGAAGGTGAGGCCGCCCCGCCGGTGACCTCGGAGGAGCGCTAGCCTCCGCGGCGGCTCCTGAACTCGCGGCGGATCGCGTCGGCGAACTTCGGCAGCTCCTTCCGGACCGCCTTCGCGACCCTCGGCAGCTCGCTGTCGAGCACGTTCTTGGTCGACTCCCGGAGGACGGGCAGGTGCTTGTCCGCCACCCGCCGGGCGTCCTTGACGGCTGCCCTCGCCGCCTTCCGCCAGCGTTCGGTGCTCTCGCTCACGCCGTCACCGGCCTCGACGCGAGGTGGCCGCGGTAGAAGTCGACGGTCCGCGTCCACGACTCACAGGCGGCCTGGTAGGCCTCGTGGGCAGGGTCGAGCTGGGACTGGGCCATGAAGCCGTGGCCGAGACCGGGGTGGATCCTGTATTCGAAGTCGGCGCCCCGTGACCTGAGGGCGCTCGCCAGCTTCTCGACGTTCTCCATCCCGACGCCGGCGTCCTGATCGCCCCAGAAACCGAGTATCGGCCCCGACATCCGCTCGGTCAGCGTAAGCGGGGTGGGTGGGCCCTTGACGGCGTCGCCGCCGGCCGGGAAGCCGTAGAAGCAAACGGTGGCGAGGTCGTCGCGAAGAGCGGCCAGGTCGAGCACCAGCGTGCCACCCATGCAGAAACCGATGGTGCCGACGCGCCCGTCGGCGAAGGGCTGCAGCTTCAGCCAGTCGATCGACTGCTCGAGGTCGACGAGGGTCTGGTTCTGGTCCAGCTGCTCGCGGCGCGCCATCGCCAGCTCCCGGGTCCTCTCCGCCAGGGGTTCCTGGCGGAAGAAGTACTCCGGAACCAGCGCGGTGAAACCGGCCAGCGCCAGCCGCCCGGCGAGATCCTCGTAGAAGGGGCTGCGGCCATACACGTCGCAGACGACCAGCACCCCGGCTCCGGCGCCGGTCTTCGGCCTGGCCATCAGGGCCGGCATCCTCTCCTGCCGGCCGACCAGCGGGATCTCGACTTCGATGCGTTCGACGTCGGGGACAGGCGCGCCGACCGGGACCTCAGGGTGACACATGAATTCGATCTTAGCGGGGAGAATGACGATGCCATGCTCCAGGCAACCGAACTCACGGTCGAGGTGGCCGCCCGGGCCGTCGTCCGGGACGGCAGCTTCCTGCTTCGCGACGGGGACAAGGTGGGCCTGGTCGGCCGCAACGGCGCCGGCAAGACCAGCCTCCTGAAGGTCCTCGGCGGCGAGGTCGCGCCTGCCTCCGGCGTGGTCCTGACCCGCGGGTCCCTCGGCTACGTGCCCCAGGACCCGCGGCCGGATCCCCGCGCCGTTGACGCGACCGCGCTCACCCGGCTTCTCGGCGGCCGCGACCTGGATATCCTCGCCGGCGAGCTGGAGGCCGCCCGGTTGGCACTCGAGACCGACCATTCGGAGACGTCGCTCCACCGCTTCTCGCACGCCGAGGAGGTATTCCGCGACGCCGGTGGCTACTCCGGAGAGTCCGACGCCCGCCGGATCGCGGCCGGCCTGGGCGTGCTTCCCGACCGCGTCGACCTGCCGCTCCGCGTCCTCTCGGGAGGTGAGCGGAGGCGGATCGAGCTCGGCCGCGCGCTCTTCGCCGAGGCTTCGGTGCTGCTCCTCGACGAGCCCACCAACCACCTGGACAAGGACGCCAAGGAGTGGTTGATGGGCTTTCTCCGCGGGCACCGCGGCGCGCTGCTGGTGGTGAGCCACGACCTCGACCTGCTCGACACCGCCATCACGCGCGTCCTCCACCTGGAGAACGCCAAGCTGACCGAGTACCGCGGCACTTACACCCAGTACCAGGCCGCCCGGCGGGCGGACGAGAAGCGCCTCTCGGCGACCGCCGATCGCCAGCAGGCCGAGATCAACCGGCTGCAGACGCTGGCCGACGTCATGCGGCGGCAGACGGCCAAGCGGGCGAAGACCGCCAAGTCGCTCGACAAGCGGGTCGAGCGCCTGCGGTCGAGCGCGGTGACCGTCGAGCGGCGCGGCCGCAAGGTCCGCTTCCGCTTTCCGCCTCCTCCCCACTCGGGGCGGATCGTCCTCCAGGCCACCGGGCTCAGCAAGGGCTACGGCGGCCCGGCCGTCTTCACCGACGTCGGCTTCCAGTTGGAGAAGGGCCAGCGGCTTCTGATCATGGGCTACAACGGCGCCGGCAAGTCAAGCCTTCTGCGGATCCTGGCCGGCACCTCCAAGGCTGATTCGGGCAGCTTTCGGACCGGCGTCGGCGTTTCCCTCGGCTACTACGCCCAAGAGCACGAGGGCCTCGACCCCAAAAGGACCGTGCTCGACCACATGCGCGACGCCTCCGACGCCGACGATCCGGTGCTCCGCCAGATCGTGGGGATGTTCGGCCTCACCGGAGACAAGGCCTTCCAGCCCGCCGGCACACTCTCGGGCGGAGAGAAGACCAAACTGGCACTCGCCCAATTGGGCGCCGGCCGCCACAACCTGCTGGTGCTCGACGAGCCGACCAACAACCTCGACCCGCCTTCCCGAGACGCCTTCGCCGAGGCCCTCAACGCCTGGCCGGGTTCGCTGGTGGTGGTGAGCCACGACGCGGAGTTTGTCGACCGCCTAAGCCCCCAGAAGATCCTGCTCATGCCGGAGGGCATCAACGACTTCTGGGACGACGACTTCCTCGGGATGGTCTCCCTCGCTTGACCCGGCGGTCCACGGCGTGGCTGCTGGCGACCCTCCTCCTGGGGGCCTGCAGCCAGTCTGGGCCAGCCGCTCCGTCGGCGCCGAGGCCGGGCAGCTATACCGGAGTGGTCGGTAGGGCCGCCTACCTGGTCGATATTCCCGCCCACTGGAACGGGACACTGCTCCTCTACAGCCACGGCTATGTGGCTCCCGGCTCGGGCAACCCGGCCGCCGACGCGGGCGACGACACCACTCGGAACTGGCTACTAGGCCAGGGCTACGCGCTGGCTGGCTCCTCCTACAGCAGCACCGGATGGGCACTGGCGGACGCCTTCAGGGACCAGGTGGCCCTCCTCGACGCCTTTGCCAGGCGGTTCGCCAAGCCGTCGCGAACGATCGCCTGGGGGGGCTCGCTGGGCGGAATGATCACGGCCGGCCTGGTCCAGCTCCATCCTGACCTCTTCGCGGGTGCGCTCGCGATGTGCGGCGTGCTCGGCGGTGGCATCGCCAATTGGAATGGCGCCCTCGACATCGGCTTCGCCACCCAGGTGCTCCTCGATCCCCAGCTGCAGGTGGTCCGAATCAGCGATCCCGGCGCCAACCTGGACCGGGCGCGGGCCGCCGTCAGCGCCGCCCGCGCGACCCCCCAAGGACTGGCCCGGCTGGCCCTGATCGCCGCCATCGGCTACATCCCCGGTTGGTTCAACCCTCTCGGGCCCGAGCCCGCGCCAACCGACTTCGCGGCCCAGGTCGCCAACCAGGCCACCTGGGAGACCTTCGACTTCACTTACATCTTCGCCTACCGCGCCGAGCTCGAACAGCGCGCCGGGGGCAACCCGTCCTGGAACACGGGCGTCGACTACCGGCAGGCGTTCGCCGCCTCCCCCGGACGGGCCGAGACCGAGGCGCTCTACCGGCAGGCGGGCCTGGACCTGGCCGCCGATCTGGACCGCCTCCAAGGTGCCCCCCGGATCAGCGCCGACCCGTTGGCCGCCGCCTATCTCGACGCCAACGTCACCTTCGACGGAGTTCTCAAGGTGCCGGAGGTGACCATCCACACGACCGGGGACGGCCTGGTTGCGGCCGCCAACGAGGCGGCGTACGCCGACGTTGTGAGCTCTGCCGGCGACTCCGGCCAGCTCCGGCAGCTGTTCGTCCACCGGGCCAATCACTGCATCTTCACCCCTGCCGAGCAGATCGCGGCCTTCCAGGTCCTCTTCGACCGCCTGCAGACGGGCGCCTGGGACCCGACCGGTGCCGAAGGCATGAACAGCCGCGCGGCCGCCCTGGGCGCTGCCTACAACGGCCGCCGGCTACCGGGCTCGGCCGCGCCGATCAGCGTGCCCGCCCAGTTCGTCGACTTCACGCCGCCGGACCTTCCTCGCCAGTTCGACAGCCGGAGCAAGCTTCCTTAGTGCCGCTCTGGCCCTGGTCGCGACCGGTCGCCGTCGTCGCCCTCCGGGGCACCATCGGCATGGCCGTGCGAGCCGAGCAGTGGGTGCCGCTGCTGGACAGCCTTCGCCGGCGGCGCTCGGTGCGGGCACTGGTGATCGAGGTCGACTCCCCGGGCGGCACGGTCGCCGCCTCCGACTACATCTACGGTGCGCTGGCCCGGTTGGCCGAGGTCAAGCCGGTGTTCGCCTTCAGCGGCAATCTCTGCGCTTCGGGTGGATACCTGGTCGCCGCAGCGGCGCGAGAGCTGATCGTCCAGCCGGCGGCGGTGGTCGGGTCGATCGGCGTCATCTCGATCCGGCCGCTGGCCGAGGACTTCCTCCGCCGCTACGGGTTGGCGGTCGGCGTCACCAAGAGCGGCGAGCTGAAGGACACCGGCGCCTTCTGGCGCAAGCCCACCGAGAAGGAGCGGGAGAAGGAGCAGGCGCTGGTGGACGAGTACTTCGCCCTCTTCCTCGAGCGGATCGAGGCCGGGCGCAAGATCGACCCTGCCCGGCTGCGCGAGCTCGCCACCGGCGAGGTCTTCAGCGGCCGGCAGGCGGTGGCGGTGGGGCTCGCCGATCGGGTGGGGACCTTGGACGATGCCGTCGAGGCCGCCGCCGCAGCCGCCGGGGTGCCCAGGCGCGCCCGCTGGTACCGGGTCCGGCGGAGCCTGCGGTCTCGCCTTTTCGGAGGCATTGGCGCTGAGCTGAGCGACCAGCTGGCCGAGCGTCTGCTGGCCCTGACCGAGCCCCAGCCCCGCTTCTGAAGCCTTGCTTTTCCTCTATACATCGATATCTTGTGCGGTGGATGTATTGGTGCTACCATATGTCCGCGCCCACCAGCGCTCCACCAAGAATTTCACGCCCCACCCCAGCCCCGGAAGGCTCCCGCAAGGGAGCTTTCCTTTTTAGTGGGCTCCGGCCAGGAGGTCGAGGGTCAGCGCTGCCGTCCAGGAGAAGGCTCGGATCCCCCGAGGCTGGCGGGTGACCGGGTTCAGGTACTCGGCGTAGTCGCTGCCGGCAAAGGCTTCCAGCGTCTGCCTCGCGAGCCGCTCCGCGGCCGGTGAGAGCCCCAGCCGCCGGAGCCCGTCGACCACCAGCCAGTTGACGCTGAGCCAAACCGGCCCGCGCCAGTAGAGGTCGGGGTCGAAGGAAGGGTTCCCGGGCGGCACGGTCGGGACCGGGAGCAGGTCGCCACAGGCGTCGTGATAGCGCTCCAGCAGCGCGGTCGCCCTCTCCGCCGGCACCAGATCCCCTCCCAGGGCAGCCAGCGCGGCCGCGCTGGCGACCTCGATCTGTCGGCCCGCCTGGGCGTCGTAGTCGAAGTAGGTCTGCGCCCCGGGGTTCCAATGCATCTCGTCGAAGGCGCGGGCGAACTCGGCCAGCGCGGCCGATGCGAAGGCCTCTGTCCGCCCCAGCCGGCGGCAGAGCGCGTTGAGCTCAACCGCGGCTCGGTGCGTCAGGGCGTCGAAGAGGACGTCGTGGACGACGAAGGGCGTGCGGGTTCGGTAGGCGGCGAGGTCGAAACCGCCGTCGGAGATGATCTCGGCGAGAGCGATGTAGCCGTCGTAGTCGCGGCCGGAAGGCCGCTCGCCGTCCGCGACGGCGCGGGTGTCGAGGCGCTGGTACGGCCGCCGCGGCCTGAGGCCGGCCGCCGAGAGAAGATCCCAGCGGGGCGAGTTGTCCCAGCCCGTCTCCCAGGGGTGGACCACCGCCACCAGCGGGCTGCCCGGCAGCCGCCGCTCGCGGAAGAGGTAGCCGAGCCAGTCGCAGAGGGCACCGCAGACGCGCTCGGCGAAGGAGGTGGCCGCCTCATCGCCGGCCGCAGCGAGGCGGCAGGCTGCGATCGCCAGCACCGGAGGATTGGAGATGCCACTTGTCAGCTCACCGGGATGGCGAACCTGGCGCTCGGCGCCCGGCCAGCGGTCGGGCCCCGGGAAGTAGTCAGTCAGGAAGGCGGGGTCGTAATGGACGTGCGGCACCATCCCCGAACGCCATTGGGCGGCCAGCATGCTTTCCACCTCGAGCATCGCTCGCGCCCGGTCGAAGGTTGCCCAGCCGAGGCTGATGAACCCGCTGTCCCAATTCCACTGGTGCGGGTACTGGGCTGGCGAGGGCTTGGTCCAGCGGCCGGTGTCGTTGCGGCGCAGCACCGCCTCGGCAGCGCCGCGGATGCTGGCAGGAGAATCGATGGGCTCTATTCTGCTGAGCTGAAGTGCTCGACCACGTCAGCCCTCCTCTCGCCTTCCTCGCCGGGCTGGTCTCGTTTCTCAGCCCCTGCGTGCTGCCGCTGGTGCCGGCCTACGTCGCCTACCTCGGCGGACGGGCCGGCGATGCCGACGCGCCCTCCCGCTCGCGGCTCCTGCTCGCCGGCGCCTCCTTCGTGGCCGGCCTCCTGGCCGTCTTCGTGCTCCTCTTCTACGCCTTCAACGCGGTGCTGACGCCGCTGGTCCCAATCCTTGCGCCGATCGCCGGCATCCTCGTCATCCTCCTGGCCCTCCAACTGCTCGGGGCGCTCCGGCTGGGCTTCTTGCAGCGCGAGGTGCGCTTCATGACGACCGCCCCCAAGAGCGGAGGCGCCGCCGGCGGACTCCTGCTCGGCCTCGGTTTCGCCATCGGCTGGACGCCCTGCGTCGGACCCACGCTGGGCGCCATCCTGAGCAGCGGGCTGATGCAGGGCGCCACTTTCCAGGGCCTGCTCCTCATCGTCTCCTACAGCCTGGGACTGGGGCTTCCCTTCCTGGCCCTGGCGGTCGCCTTCGAATGGGCCGCGCCCGCGGTGAGAGCGCTCAACCAGCGGCGACGGGTCATCGACGTCGCCTCCGCCGGAGTCCTCACCGTGATGGGCGTGCTGCTCCTAACCAACCATCTTTGGTGGCTGACACTCCAGGTCACCCAGCTACTCCCCGCCTGGGTCAGCCAGAGCGTCGCCCTCTAAGGTCGAGGGGAGAGTAAATGGACCTTGACTGGCTCCCGCTCCAGCTGCGGGAGGTGCTGAACGCCCTGGCGGGCGCCATCCGTACGCGCGAGCCCGCGATCAGGGCCAAGGTCGAGGCTATCCGGGCTGCCAATCCTGGCTTCGACAACGACCGGTTGGCGCAAAAGCTGATCCGCGACACCCGGATCCGGGTCGCCGCGACCGGAGCCGCCAGCGGCGCGGCCGCCATCGCCCCCGGCCTTGGCACGTTGCTGGCGCTCGGAGCGGCCACCAGCCAGGCGCTCTACGCCTTGGAGCAGGAGACGGAATTGGTCCTCGCCATCGCGATGATCTACGGCCACGAGCTCAGCGAGTCGGACGAACGCGTGCTGGAGGCGCTGGTCGTGGTCGGCATCGCCGGCGGATCGGTGAAGCTGCGCGAGAACGTGCTGGTGGCGGGGGGCGAGCGGATCACGGTCGCCGCCTTCCGGGCGCTGCCGAAGGAGTGGCTGAGCCGCGCCGGCGGCCACGTGGTGGGGCGGATCCTGGCCCGGGTCGCCGGCTCCCGCGTGCTCTCGACCCTCGGCCGGGTCGCGCCGCTCGCGATCGGAATGGCGGTCGGCGCGGGCTTCGACTGGATCGCCGTCGGGGCCCTCGGCCGGGCGGCGATCGGCTACTACGGACCGGGTGGGCCGGCCGCCCGCGCTCCCCGGCTAGCGTCCGAGAATGGACGAAACGTCGAACTTGGCAACTGACTCGATCTGGTCAAAGCGGCACAGCTCGGGCGGCTTGTCTGGGCGCCAGCGGCGAAAGCCCGTTGCGTGGCGGAAGCGCCGCCCGCTCTGCAGCTTGTCGTAAGCCACCTCACAGACCAGCTCCGGCCGCACCCCGATCCACTCGCCCTCCTTGCCCCGCGACCAGCGTGACTGCCCGCCCGGTATGCGCGCCCAGTTCTCCGACTGCGAGCGATCCCAGAACCTTTCGGCGCCCTCTCGAAGCGGCTGCAGCGACTCCTGCAGCTTGCGGCGGGTGGCGGCGTCGAAGGAGGAGGTGTGGCCGACGTAGTGGAGCTCGCCACGGTCGTCGTAGAGGCCCAGCAGCAGCGAGCCCAGATACCCGTCGTCGCTCCGGGTGCGGTAGCCGATCACGACGCAGTCGGCGGTGCGCTCGTGCTTGACCTTCACCCACCCCCGCTTGCCGGGCAGGTAGGGCTGCTCCCAGGCCTTGGCGATGATCCCATCCAGGCCGGCGCCCTCGAAGACGCGCAGCCACTCCCGGCCGACCTCGGCGTCGCGCGTGTAGGGCGTCAGGTGGATGGGCGGTGGCACGCCGCTCAGCAGCTTCTCAAGCCGGGCGCGCCGCGCCGACAGGGGCTGCGGCCGGAGGTCCTCGTCGCCGATGGCCAGCAGGTCGAAGGCCACCAGCTCGGCCGGGATCTTGGCGGCAAGCATCCGGACCCGTGACTCAGCCGGGTGGAGGCGGAGCTGGAGAGAATCGAACTCGAGCCCGTCCTCGCCGACGATGATGATCTCGCCGTCGAGCACCAGCCGCTCGTCGGGGAGGGCTCGGATCGGGTCCAGCAGCTCCGGGAAGTAGCGCGTCATGGGCCGGGCGCCGCGACTCACGAGCTCGACCTTCTCACCGTCCCGGAACACGAGGGTCCGGAAGCCGTCCCACTTCGGCTCGTAGGACCATCCCTCGCCCTCGGGCACCGCGGGCTGCACGGCGGCCAGCATCGGCTCCATATCCGGCACGACGGGCAGCGGCACCGGGCTATCGTAGTCAGCCGATGGGCGATCAACGAATCGACAGGCTGGCCGACGTGCTGACCGATTATTCGATCCCGCTGGAGTCGGGGCAGACCGCCGTGATCCAGGGCACGACGCTCGGCGAGCCGCTGATGCTGGCGCTCTACGAGCGGCTCCTGCGGCGGGGCGTCCAGGTCCTGCTTCAGCCGACCTTCCCGCACGCCGCCCCTCTCTTCTACGCCAACGCCCGGGATCACCAGCTCGACCACCTGTGGGAGGTAGACCGGTGGGTCTACGAGAACGTCGACGCTCGCTTCTACGTGATCTCTGACGCCAACACCAAGCAGCTGGCGCGGGTCGAGCCTTCCCTGATCTCGAAGGTCTCGCGAGCCCGCAAGCCGCTGATGGACGCCATGATGCGCCGGACCAACGAGGGTTCGATGCGCTGGAACGTAACCCTCTTCCCCACCGAGGGCCTGGCGATCGACGCCGGGATGAGCCTGGCCGACTACGAGGACTTCTACTACGGCGCCTGCTTGGTCGACCGCGAGGAGCCGATCGCGGAGTGGGTCGCCCTGAAAGAGCGGCAGGAGCGCGCGGTGCGGTGGATGAAGGGGCGCAGCCAGGTCCACATCGAGGGCGAGGGCACCGACCTCTGGCTCGACGTCGGCGGCCGGACTTTCGAGGCGGCCAACGGGAACTTCAACTTCCCCGACGGGGAGTTCTTCACCGGCCCGATCGAGGACCGGACCCACGGCGTCGTCAGCTTCAGCTACCCAGCGATCTGGCAGGGCAAGTCGGTCGAGGGAATCCAGCTCGTGTTCGAGGAGGGCAAGGTCGTCTCGGCCACCTCCCGGACCAACCAAGACTTCCTCCGCGAGATGCTCTCCACCGACGAAGGTGCGTCGATCCTCGGCGAGCTCGGCATCGGCACCAACTACGGCATCGCGCAGTTCAGTGGCACCATCCTGCTGGACGAGAAGATGGGCGGCACCATCCACCTCGCGCTGGGCGCGTCATACCCCGAGACGGGGGGCCGCAACCAGTCGGCGATCCACTGGGACATGGTCTGCGACCTCCGGCAGGGCGGCCGGATCAGCGTCGACGGCGACCTCCTGATGGAGAACGGCAAGCTGCTCGTCTAGCCGGACTCGCCGGGGCGCAAGTAATGAGGGTCCCGCGGACGTTAGTTAGTCAATGTCGCCGCAGCTGCCGCCGGCGCTGGCGCTCCTCGTCTTCGCCGCGCTGCTGGCCGGCTTTGCAGCCGCGGTCCGGGCGCTGACCCAGGTCGACCGCCGGCCGAGGCCCGCGCTGCTGGCCGGCGGCGCCGTCGCCGGGGTGGTCGCCACCGGGCTTGGGGTGGCGCCGGCCACGCTCGGGGCCAACGTTTTCTCGCCCGACCTGTCGGCTCTAGGCGTCCTCCTCGCAGCGAGCCTGGTGGCGGGCGCCGACCTCGTCGAGGTCGGACTCGGCGTCCGGCTGGGGTTGCTTGCCTGGCCCGCCCGCGGCGCCCTTGCCGAGGCCAGGGTCGCCCGCGACGGCGGGCGGCCGAAAGAGGCCGCTGATGCCTACGGACGCGCGGTCGGGCCGCTGGCGGCGGGGAGGCGGTGGAGCCGGGAGCTGGATGCCCGCCTCGAGCAGGCCGACGCCCTTGTCGCGGCGGCCGATCTCCGCGGCGCGGCCCTCAGCCTCCACGACGCCCTCGCCTGCGCCCGCTCCCTGGAGAACCCGGAGCTTGCCTGGAACGCGCTCCTGCGGGCGGCGGTGATGGATTCCGACCTCGACCGCTTGGCGATGGCCCGCCGCCACCTGGCGGAGGCTGCCACGCTCGCCCAAGAGCAGCTGGACCGTCCCCACCTGGCCGCCGTCTTCGCCGAGCTGGCCTGGATCGCCTACCTGGGCGGCGACGCCGAGCTCGCCGGAACCTGCCTCGCCTGGGCCGGCCTCGCTGCCGGCCGGATCGATCCTCGTGGCCAGTTCGTGGCGAACACGACACTGCTCGCGGGCTACCTCGGGATGGCAACCGGCGACCTGGCGGCCGCCGAGTCCGCCCTGGCGGCAGTGCCCGACCCCGCCGGCGATCCCGACCTCGAGGCCGGGCTCCAGCTGGCGCGCTGCCTCCTGGCCTACCAACAAGGTTGGAAGGACTCGGCGCGCGACGCCCTCAGCCGCGCGCTCCCGCAGCTCCGCCGCGCGCGGTGGCGGAGCCGGGTGGCGCTGCCCCTGATCGCTCTCTGCCTCGAAGCGCGCCGTCAGGGCCGGACCGAGGACGTCCGCGTGACCGGCGCCGCAGCAGCCGAGCTGGCCGTCAGGGGCGGCACCATGGCGGCGCTGGCGCTCTACTGCGCCGACCCCGGCAACGACCCCTCGAGGTCGAACCGGGCGCTGGAGCTGGGCCGGCTTCTCACCGGCCACGAGGACCAGAAGGCCTCCTAGAGGTTGGACGGCTCGCGCTAGCCGAGCCGGTAGCGGAGATAGAGGTGCGAACCGCCTCGGCGGGCGCTGAGGAGACGCGCCCGGCTGTCGAGCCCCGGGAGCAGCGGACCGCCCTCGACCAGCCCCAGCTGCGCGCCACCTGGAACGCGGCCGGCCAGCACCGGCGACACTGTGAGGAAGAGCTCTTCGACAAGGCGGGCCCCGACCAACTCGCCGAAGAGGTGCGGACCGCCCTCGGTCAGGATCGACCTGAAACCGGCCGCGCGCAGCGCTCCAACCACGGCCGCGGCCGGCAGCCGCGGCCCCTCCCCCACCACCTGCACCCGGACGCCCTCAGGCACCGAGTTGTCCAGCAGCGCGGCACCGGCCGGGGTGGTCAGGATGAGCCCGCCGGCGAGGCCCGGGACCCGCGGGTCGATCCGGCCGCTGCCGGTGACGACCACCAGCGGAGGCTCCCGCGACAGGCCCAGCGCGTTCCGGAGCTGGGCGTAGCCCTCGGCCGCCGGCGGATAAACCCGGGCCGGCGTCCAGCGATGGCGCGATTCCGCACGGAGAGTGCCGGCGCCGACCAGGACCGCGTCGGAGAAGGAGCGCAGGAGTCCCATCAGGAAGCGGTCTGCTAGCGCGCCGCCGCTGATGAGGCCGCCCTGGCCCTCGGCCGTCGGGTCCACCGCGGTGATCCCGTCCAGCGAGGTGACGAAGTTGGCGAAGAGGAGCGGCCGCCGGAGGTCGAGCTGGCCGCCATAGAGCTCCGCGAGCGCCGGCGGCAGCGGACCGGCGCCGATCTCCGCCTGCTCGAAGAGCGGCTCCAGGAGCGTGGTCAGTTGCGGCTCGACCGCATCTCGCACATCCGCAGGAACTCCCCCCGCAGCTGCGCGTCGTCTGCATAGTGGCCCCGCCAAAAGCAAGTCCGGGTGACCGAGTCGGTCTCCCGGACTCCGCGCATCTGAGTGCAGAGGTGGGTGCCGTCGAGGTAGACGGCCACACCGTGGGCCGACAGGATTCCCTCCAGCGTCTCGGTTATCTGGGCCCCGAGGCGCTCTTGGACCGAGAAGCGGCGTGCGAAGAGCCGCACCAGCCGGGTCAGCTTGGAGATCCCGATGATGTTCTCGTGAGCGATGTAGCCCACGAAGGCGGTCCCGTAGAAGGGGAAGGCGTGGTGCTCGCAGAGCGAGTAGTAAGGGATCGGCCCTTCGATCACCTGGCTCAGCTGGAAGTCGGGACCGTCGCGACACTCGGTCGGGAAGGCTGTCACCAGCTTGGGGTCGCCCTCGTATCCCTCCGTCGCGTCGAAGAGAGCCTTCAGGAAGCGGGAGGGCGTCCGGTCGGTGCCGGGGGTGTCCATCTCCATACCGAGCGCCTCGAAGATCTCCCGGATGTTGCCCTCGAAGCGGGCCCACTGCTCCGCCCTGATCTGCCGAGGACGGCTTCGCTGCCAGTGCTCGGAGTCCTGCCGGCCGATGCCGTGCAGCGCGGCCACCTCGTCCTCCTCTGAGTTGTCGGGCACCTTCGGCTCGGAACTGATGCTAATCGAAGCCACCCTGCTTCCTCCGCTACGCTCTTCCGCAGATGACCGATTGGGCTGCGGTCGACCGCTACATCTTGGAGCACCGCTCGGCCTGGATGGAGGAGCTGCGTGAGCTCTGCGCGATCCCCAGCGTCTCCGCCCGGCACGAAGGGATCAACGAGTGCGCAGCACTGGTCGCGCGGATGCTGGAGAGGCGTGGCTTCGCGGCTACCGTCTCCGAGACCGGCGGCCACCCGATCGTCCTCGCCCACGCGGGCGGCGCCGATCGCAGCCGGACGCTGCTCTTCTACAACCACTACGACGTCCAGCCGCCGGAGCCGCTGGAGCTCTGGGACAGCCCGCCTTTCGAGCTCACCGAGCGGGACGGCGCGGTCTACGCGCGGGGTTCCAAGGACGACAAGGGCGAGTTCGTCTGCCGGCTGGCGGCGCTCGACGCCGTCAAGGCCGTCAACGGCTCCTACCCCTGCGACATCACCTGGCTGGCCGAGGGCGAGGAGGAGGTCGGCAGCCCCCACCTGCCGGCCTGGGTGGAGGCGCACGAGGAGCAGCTTCGCGCCGGCGCCGCGATCTGGGAGGAAGGCGGCATCGAGCTCGACGAGACGCCGACCGTCCACCTCGGCGCCCGCGGTCTGCTCTACGTCGAGCTGACCCTGAAGGTGATCTCCCGCGACGCCCATTCCGGCCAGGCCAACCTGCTCCCCAACGCGGCCTGGCGACTGGTCTGGGCTCTCGCGAGCCTCAAGGGCCCCGACGAGCGCATCCTCATTCCCGGCTACTACGACGCGGTCCGCCAGCCCACGGCCAGGGAAGAGGAGCTTTTGAAGCGGTTGCCAGCGGGTGCGGACGACGTCGGGGCGGAATTCGGCCTGAAGAGGCTGCTGGGCGGGGTGACTGACATCAACCGCGCCTACTTCTCCCCCACCGCCAACCTCGCCGGGATCGGCGCGGGCTACCAGGGCGAGGGTTCCAAGACGGTGATCCCGGCGCGGGCGATGGCCAAGCTCGATTTCCGCCTGGTGCCCGATCAGGATCCTCTCGACATCCATGCCAAGCTCCGCCGGCACCTGGACGGGCACGGCTTCGAGGACATCGCGATCGAGGTCCTCGGCGCCGAGCGGCCCGGCCTTACCGACCCCGACGCCCCGGTCGTGAAGCTGAACGGCGAGATCGGCGCCGAGGTCTACGGCCGGCCCGCGCGCGTCGCCCCGCTCGTGGGCGGGACGACGCCGATGTACCTGTTCACCGAGCGCGGTGTACCGGTCGTGGCGCCCGGGGTCGGCTGGGGCGCCATGAACCGCGCCCACAGCCCCAACGAGTTCATGCGCCTGAAGGACTTCGAGCGCGCCGCCCAGCACCTTGCCCGGCTGGCGGTTCGCTTCGCGGAGCTACCTCAGTAAAAAGCCGGTCCCCAGTTCATCTCCCTCCTGGAGGACGAACTGGTGCTTGCCGGTCCGGTGGGCGCTGCCCTCGATCTCAGTGATCACCCCCCAGTCCTCCTCCGCGACCACCCGTCCCTTGAAGACGGTGTCAACGATGCTGCGGTGGTTGAAGGTCTCGCCCTTCCTCAGCTCGCCGGTCGCGTACATCAGGGCCAGCCGCGCCGAGGTGCCGCTGCCGCAGGGTGAGCGGTCGACCTCACCGTCGGCGAAGACCGTGACGTTGCGATCGCCCTCGGTGAAGATGACGCCGTAGATCCCTTCGATCTCCGGCCGGTCGGGGTTGCGGATCTGGTGCTCGGCCTCGATGTGGTGCTTCAGCCCGCGCCCGAGCTCGATCAGCTGCGGAAGGTGGCGGGGCTCGACCTTCAGCCCGGCCTGGGCGGCCGGGAGGATCGCGTAGAAGGCGCCCCCGTAGGCGACGTCAACGGTGAAGCGGCCGATCTTCAGGTTCCGCTTGAACACGTAGCTGGGCACGTTGCGGAAGCGGACGCTCCTGACGCGACCGTCGAGAACCTTGGCCACCGCGGTTAGCCGGCCGCTGGGCACGTCCACGGTGACCCGGGTCTGGGGATCGCTCTCCTTCACCTTTCCGGTCTCGACCGCCCAGGTCACGAGCGCAATGGTGCCGTGACCACAGGCGGTCGAATAGCCGGCGTTGTGGAAGAAAACGACGCCGAGGTCGGCGCCGCCGTCATCGGGCGGGGTGACGAAGCCGCCGTACATGTCGGCGTGGCCGCGGGGCTCGTTCACCAGCAGCTGGCGCACCGCGTCGGCGTTCTCCAGCGCCCAGCGGCGTCGCTCGAGGACCGTCTTGCCCTTCAGTGCCGGGGCCCCGCCGGTGACGATCCGGAAGGGCTCGCCGCCGGCGTGGTAGTCAACGGTGGTCACCTTCACGAGGCGGAAGGCTACCGCCTGCGGGTCAGCTGTTGGGCAGGAGTTTTATGGAGGCCGAGTTGATGCAGTAGCGCAGCCCGGTCGGCGGGGGGCCGTCGGCGAAGACGTGGCCGAGGTGGCCGCCGCAGCTGGCGCAGGTGACCTCGGTGCGCGTCATGCCGAAAGTGCGGTCGCTCTGCTCCTCGATCGGCGCCCCGGGAGCCGGGGCGGTGAAGCTCGGCCAGCCGCAGTGGGCGTCGAACTTGGTGCCAGACTCGAAGAGCTTCTCGCCGCAGCCGGCGCAGAGGTAGTCGCCCGGGGTGGTGACGTGCTCGTATTCTCCCGTGAAGGGGCGCTCGGTGCCCTTCTCGCGCAGCACGTGGTACTGGGTCGGGGTCAGTTCGGCGCGCCACTGGGCGTCGGTCTTCTGGATGTTGGCGGTCACCGCACCGTCTCCGGGATCCGGCAGCTGGCCATGCCGTGCTTGACGAGGTAGCGCTGGTG
>Ga0307373_10001758_pt1 | contig 40261 bp, 43 predicted proteins | sample OX2MG_FD_202534 | JGI IMG/M metagenome (GOLD analysis project Ga0307373, IMG submission 202534) | Soil microbial communities from Risofladan, Vaasa, Finland - OX-2 | ecosystem: Environmental > Terrestrial > Soil > Coastal area > Acid sulfate soil | place: Finland: Risofladan, Vaasa | collected...
CTGATCTGTCGCAGAACCACCCCAGATTGGTGGATCTCGGCGGATCGAGCGGAAAGTGACTGCGCCTGGCCCCGGCCATCGATCGTGACGTCTACTCCATCGACAGAAAGTGCCGGCCATCCACCCCGTCGATGTCATATCGGCGCGATCGACCTCTCCCATGCCGCCGGAGGCCGGCGAGGGACACGATTGGATAGCGGCCGGCGATTTTTGGTTCCCGGCAGGAACCGGCCATGAGCCGACGAATCCTAGCTCGGAAATCGACGGGCAAGCGCCGGCCTTCTTCGGAGGGTTGTGATCGACCGTTGCCTCCGTCCCCGGCACGAGCAGGCCGCCGCAGGCCGAGCAGAACTTGCTGTCAGCGTTGTTTTCGGCGGAGCAGGCGGGGCAGGTTTTCATGGGTCAAGCGCAACGATTCCGAGAATGGATCGGGAGGTCGCGCGTCAATGCGTCTTGGGTCGTCGTGGCTTGGGTTTGCCGTTGGCTGGCTCCAATTTGAGCTGGAGAATCTTCGTCAGCCGATCAATAACGTCGGAGGTCAGCATCCGTTGTCCGGTCAGGAACCCGGCCAGCGTGTCCAGATCGGTCCCGGCGCGGTCCGCCAATTCATCAAGGAGAATCTGGCTTGCATGGACTGCCCGCCGCAAGGCGCCGCTGTGCGTGGATTCCTGCGCCGCGTCACAAAGACGCTGATGCTTGGCGGCCAGGTCCGGCAACTCCCTGGCAATCAGTGCGCGATCCTTGCGCAATTGGTTCAACTGTTCGGTGGTGAGATCAGTCGTTGATCGTATTGCTTTGGTTCGCTTCATGGTCAAGCACAAATTCAAAATCCTCCGGCGTGACATCATGCTCGGGCAGGTGCGCGATAATCTCGTCCGTCCAGAGGTAGAAATTCATCGCTCAACTCGCAGGTGCCCCCGCGAGAGCTGAATGCATTGCTGGCGGCGATTCGTCACGGATGACAATGAGCGCGTGCTCGATCGCCAGTATAGCAGAGCGCGCGCAATGGGCGAGGCAGAGTTTATGGGGGGAAAGGGACATTCTACTTTTTCGACTTGGAGCGACGCCTCGAATGAAAAACCAGAAGGGGGCCGAAGCAAGACACCCATGGGGGCCGAAGCAAGACACCCATCGTTTACGCGCGGGAGCGGGGACCAAGCAAACGTGGTGAGGGATCCGGCTACGGCGCGGGGTTGGCCCGGTTCCGCTGCGCCCTCAGCCGAGGGCCTGACCAAGGCTGAGCCGCCCGGTGGCCCCGCGGCCCGCGCGGTGCGGTTCCCGCGGAGTTGCGACCGGTTCTGGATCCGCTGGCGATCAATGGCGAGGCGTCGCTCGGCACGCTGGCTTGCGTTGGTCGCTCGCTTGCACCGCGCGGTGGAACCGTCTGTCGAGCAACGCGTTAACGCCTCGCCCACACGTGCCGGACGGCCTCCGGAGTGTCGGCATGTTTCCCGGCCCTTATCGAGGCCTTCGGCCCGGCCCTTTTCCATGCCGACGCGCTCGGCGGTCGCGATGAACCGGAACCGCCGGATTGAGGTCATCTTCTCGCGCGACCTTTTGTGCTCCGACCCCACGGCGCGATCACTCCCCGAGGCAGCCCAGGTGCGGGGGGCGCGTGCGTGCTGATATAATCGCAGTGTGGCGACCAATGACCAACCATCCGACGAACATCAGGTCGGGATCACCAATGCGCAGGAGAACAACCCTGATGCGACAATCGCAGATCTCACGCGCCGCATGAATGGCCGTTTCGCGGCCGGGGAGTATGCGGAGGCCGCCGACCTTGCGTTGCAAATCACCGCCCTGAGCAAAGACGAACTTCGGCAAGCGTTCGAGCAGTATGAGGTGCGGGTTCTCTACCTCGACCACGAGGCGTTCGGCATCTACGCCGATCAGATCGAACCGACCTACGATACGCTCGTCGATGGTCCGACCCCGGCGGTGTTGGCGGCGGCCACGGAATTCGGGAAGCGACACGCACAGGAGATGGTGCTGATCGCAAAGAAGGTATTCTCGGTTGACCTTTGGTATGCACAGGTTCATAATTCACATGCCAAAGTTATGAGTAGCACACGTTCCATTGACGACTTGATTGGGGCCTTCAACGCCCAGGCCCAGGCGGAGGGTCGATACGATAGCCGGACGTTCTGGGAGGTGCCCGCACGCCCGGGCTCGATCCACGATATCCCGGAAACGAACAAGTCCAAAGAATATCTCGCATGGTTTCGCGCGCGGAGGCTCGCAAAGCAAAGCGGTCGCGCCCGCTCCGGGCTGAAAGCAGATTCGCAGAACATTGCTTGCGACCTCGCTGACCAGGCGACCGGTGAAGCACACATGGAACCGGCCATTGAGAAGCCGTGAAGCACGTTCGTTCGCACGGTGGCGAATGAACCGCCCAAGTAGGATGGGCCGAACCAAGACGCCCATCGTTTACGCGCGGGAACGCGGACCAAGCAAACGTGGCGAGGGATCCGGCTGCGGCGCGCGGTTGGTCGGTTCCGCAGGCCCCGCAGCCGAGGGCCTGACCAAGGCTGAGCCGCCCGGTGGCCCCGCGCGGTGCGATTTCCGCGCACTTGCGAGCGGTTCTGGAGCGGCTGGCGATCGACGCCGAGACCTGGCTCGACACGCTGGCTTGATTTGCCCGCTCGCTTGCACCGCGCGGCGGATCGTGTGTCGAGCACGGCATTAACGCCTCGCCCACACTTGCCGCACGGCTTCCGGACTGTCGGGATGTTTGACGCTGGCCAAAATCTGCCGCAACAAGTCCGCGTCTTGGATCTGCCGGACTTCGGGCATGAGCGCCAGCCCCGCGGCGGCGCCTAAACAAAAGCGACGCGCGCGTGTCGCTTTTGTTAAGCAGCGCGCCGCGCGCGGCGCTTTTGCCCGCACGCGCCAGCCGATCCGTGGAGCCTGCGCTCAAAGTGCTCAAAGACCGAATCGCTCAATTCGGCGGAACGGCATCCCGGCGCGCCGGGATTGCGTACAGAGGATTGGCCGCGCACCTCGTTGGACGCGACAAACGTGTCGCCTGTGCTCGGGTGAGACCCGGTCGGGCATGTGCAAACTCATCAAAAATCGACGAACCTTCCGGTAAGACCGTACTCAATTTTTGTTCCGATGGTAAGTATCGTTCTGTAGACTGCGAACGTGAACCTCCGCCCGGCAAGCGGGCGGCATCCGGTCGGAACAAAACTGGCATCAGTACACGCTCGTCGGCCGCGAGTTTTTGCGCAGGGCAGGGGGGAGGAGCCGATGAGCGATGAGTGGCCCGGTCTGAATACCGGCCACAATAGGGCAGAGGACGATGGCTTTCCTCACCCGGAGCGCGACGGCTAGCCGGTGCGATTGAGCAGTACTTGCCTTACCCAGTCACGGAACTGCGCGACGAGGGCCGTCGTATCCGTGCGCCCCAATTGGGCCAAGACAGGAACCAGGTCGGCGCTCGCCAATCGCGGCAACGAGAGGCTGTGGGTGCGGACCTGGTAGACGCCGGCTTCGAGAATGTTAAAGGTCAAGCCTTCGCAGGTCGCTCGCCACACTTCGGGCACTCCTAAGGCCGCATAAATGCTCATGCGGTCGAGCGAGCTGTGCGTGAGATCCACTTCGATGGCAAGATCGGGGGGCGGATCGACGCGCAGATCCAGACGCGTTTTGCCCGCAAGCCGTCCCGCGTTTGCGATCCAATAACAATTATCGGGTTCAAGTCCCCGGCTTTTACGTCGCCGCCGCAAGGTGACGGTACGCCCGGGCTCGCACAGCAGTCGTAGCTCCTCAGTGACTACATCGATAAATCTTCCCAGTAGGTAAGCGGACTTTTCGTGTTCCCAGAGCGGGCTCATGATTTCCAGCATCCCCCGATCGTAAGTGAGCCGGAACCGCCGCCGTCGCTCGAAGGCACGCAGCAGCCGCGTGTACGTGCCCCAGTCGATGTCGTGGAGCACGGCTGCCGGCTTGACACTCGATGGGGCAGTAGACATGAATCGGTCCTCCGCGGAAAGCCAGGGCACGGCACTCAAGAGTATTCTACCGCAAAGGAAAACGCAAAGCGGTGACGCGCCTCATGCCGCCGCACGGAACCGAGGTATCTGGGCTGCCGGCCCACCCACCTTCGATTTCAGCAGGTCGATCAACGCGCCGACGGTCCGGTTTTCGGTCAGCTCGGCATTCGTCAGCCGCACCTGAAAGCGCCTCTCGACGCGCATCAGCAGGCTGACGACGTCCACCGAATCCAACGCGAAATCCTCGGCCAGCACGGCGGCGTCGTCCAACGCCTCCAGGCTCCGGCTCGTTTCTTCCTCGAAAAGGGTCTTCAGCACATTGCGGATTTCTTCTCGGTTCATGGTTGAGGCGAATGGTTGATGGGATGTCCCGGACATCTTCAGCGGTTAGTTAGCAGTTTCCGGCCTTCGCCGCAACGCCAGTAATCGGTGTTGACACAAAGGGCCACGGAGAAGAACCTTCAACTTGCTCCATTCAGCCCTGGTCGCTCCCTTATCGTCACGGTGGTCGTCGCCCGTGTTGGTGCCCGTCTTTGTCGCAGCCCTGTCCCTCGGCGCCGGCCCCGCGACGCCGAGCTTTGGCCCAACGTGGCCGGTCAGCGCCGCGCCACCGCCCGCCGCGACCGAAATCAACGCAAAGAATTGGCAATGGCGCGACGGTTACTTGCAGCCGGCCGCGCCGGCGGTCCCGGCCGCACTACCGCCGCTGCCGCCGTACACGGCGCCGGCCGCGGCGCCCCTTCCGGCATACGACGAAAGCGTCGCTTATTACGACCCCTTCACCCGCCAGCTCGCCTTTGGCAACGCCGGCTTTCAGCCCTATCACCTGGGCTGGTATTTCTATGACGAAGTGCCCTATATGCCGACCTCGCCGGTGCGCGGCGTGAGCGGCTCGTTTCAGGACGTGCAATACAACGCCTGGGCGCGTTATGCGCGGCTGCTCGGCCAGCGTCATCTCTTGGCATGGACCGGGGCCTGGAACTCGTCGTGGTGGACCGGCCCCTCCGGCGTAAACTTGCCGCCCGACGCGGAACAGCTCGTCTCCGATTTTCAGATCAGCTCGCTTTATGCGGGGCGCTGGAACTGGCAGGTGGGCGCCACGCCGCAAATCGACGCCGATTTTCGCCGCTCGCTCGATCACAACGCTTATATGGTCGATGGCCGCTTTGTGCTGTTTTATCAGGCCCGGCCCGACCTGCGCCTGGCGGCCGGCATGGCTTATTGGAACCGCGTCCACGGCATTCTCATCCCCTACGGCGGCCTTATCTGGTCGCCCGACGACCGCTGGGAATTCCGCCTTTTTTTTCCGCAAACCCGCATCAGCCGTTATTACGGGAACGTGGCCGGCAAAGATGTTTGGACCTATGCCACCCTCGGCTATCAGGTGCAGGCCTGGCAAGTGACCATCCAGGACCAATCGTCCGCCAAAACGCGGATGCAAATGAGCGACGTGCAATTTCTGCTGGGGGCATCGGCGGCCGCCGGCAAGTGGACGGCCTTTATCGAGGGAGGCCTGATTTTCGACCGCCGCGTGCTTTTTCGCAGCCACGCCCCGCCATTTACCATCAACGACAACCTGATGCTGCGGGTCGGTGCGCTCTATTGACGCCATTCATCTTGCCGCAACCGGCGAAAACAGGTATTTTCCCGCTCTTATTCTTACGCACGCCGCAACATGGATGTCCGCATGCCGAAGCGCGAGTCATTCCCGATGGAGAAGTTGGTCGATGGCTTACGTCAGAGCAAGCTGGTCAAGTTCTACGAGCAGCTCAACCAACGCTTCAACTCCGTCCATCTCAAGGAGTTGGCGGTCGCTTCGGTGGGGGCGCATCGCGAGATGCGCGTGGGCCACCACGACCTGATCAATTTCGGATTTGACAGCTTTTTGGGGCTCGACCAGCACCCGCGAGTCAAAGAGGCGCTGGCCCGCGGCGCCGACCGGTGGGGCACGCAGTTTGGCGCGTCGCGGGCGTTTGCAAGCTGCCAGACCGAGGTCGAGCTCGAAGGGAGAATTGCAAGCTGGATCGGCACCGAGGCCGCCTTGATCTATCCCTCGGTGACGCTGGCCAACCTGGGCGCGCTGCCCGGTCTGGTCGAACCGCAAGATCTGCTCGTCGTCGACGAGTACGCCCACAATTCGATCCTGGAAGGCACGAAGCTGGCGCGCGCCAACGGCGTGCGAGTGGTTTCTTTCAGCCATAACGACCCCGGCGATCTCGAACGAGTGCTGCAGGCGTCGAGGCCCTATCGGACGGCGATCGTGGCCATCGACGGCGTGTACAGCATGAGCGGCGCCGTCGCCGACATGGCCGGGCTCGATCGAGTGGCGAGGCGGCACGACGCCGTGTTGTATATCGACGACGCGCACGCCACGGCCGTCATGGGCGATTGCGGCCGCGGCACCGTGTTCGACGCCCTGGGGAGCTACGACAACGCCATCGTGGTCGGTTGCTTCTCAAAAGCCTGTTCGGTTTTCGGGGCCTTTGTGGCTTGCTCGCGCGACCTGCAGCGCCTGCTGAAGATGCGGTCGACGACGTACATTTTCGGCGGCCCCGTGCCGCCGCCTTACCTCGAGGCCATCGCGGCGGTGATCGACCTGCTTTGCTCGGACGACTACACCGCCTTGCGAAACCGGCTCGACGAGAACATCGACCGCGCCGTCCGCGGCCTGAAGGAACACGGCCTGGTATTGCTGGGCGGCCAATCGCCCATCCTGTCGGTCCTGATTGGCGACGAGGAAGACACCTTTATGGCCGGCAAGTTCCTCTTCGACCGCGGCTATTACGTGCAGTCGGTCACCTTTCCGGCCGTGCCCTATCACGCCGGCGTGCTGCGCGTGCAAATCAACTCGAATCACACCCGCGAGGCCATCGACGGGCTGATCGACGCCTTCGGCGAATTAAAGGAATTCGTCGGCCTGCCAACGGCGGACGACGCAGCCAGTCGGAGGGCGGCGCGGGCCGCATAGGCGGGCCTGCGCCCCAGCATGGAATCTGACGCCGCCACACGACGAACACCACACAATCCCATGAAAGCTCGCTCTCCACGCGCGTCGACGATCGCAGTCTGTTGCCTGACCCTGGCCGGTTGGGGCGCCTCGCCGGCGCGCGGTCAGACCGTTGTAACCGAGGAGCTCCGCGAGTTCGATATCCTCGTGAAAGACAAGCCCGCGGGCAAGAACACCATCCGCATCAGCGATCTCGACGACGGAACCACGCGCGTCGCCACCGAAGTCGACGTCAAACTCAACTACCTGGTGTACGTTTATCGCTACGAGTTTCGGGGCCGGGAGACGTGGCGCGGCGAGCGGTTGCTTTCGACCGAAAACCACGCCACCGACGACGGCAAGACGTTCGAAGTCCGCGCGCAGAGCGACGCCGGAGGCTTTCGAGTGCAGGCCAATGGCCGCAGCCGGGCGGAGCCGATCATCGACATGACCACCAATTACTGGCGCGCGCCCGACCTGAAACAGGACCGCGGGTTCGCCTTCATGAACGCCGACCGCGGAACCATCCATCGGGCCAAGGTCGAGCGGCTCGCCCCCGAGTCACTCGCGCTCGGTCCGCGGTCCGTGGCCTGCTCGCATTATCGCTTCAGCGGCGACGTGCAGGCGGAGCTGTGGTTTGACGGGCAGAACCGGATCGTGCGGCAGAAGTCGATCGAAGACGGCTACCCGACGGAACTGCGGTTGACGCGCGTCACTCGCGAGACGCCCGTTACCGCGCAACGCAGTCCGCCGCGCTCCTCGTTGCGCTGAACTTCACACGCCATGCTCAACTCGAAGGCAACCTCACGCTCCGGCACCGGCTCGTTCGAGCTGACGGTCTTCGCTTACGGCGCCGCCAGGCTGTCGATGGCGGAGTTGGCCGACCTGCGGCAGCGGTCGATCGAGCGGTTTTCAGCCCAACTCCGGCCCCAGTTGCTCAAGCACAGCGACGAGCAGACGCTGGCCGCGGCGGCGGCCTTGGACCGCGCCGTCGGGCAAATGCCGTGGTGCGAGTCCTTCGCGGAGTGGGCCGTCGTCTCGGCGACTCAATACCTCGGGCGCACCGCGTTCGCAGCCGTGATCGCCAAGTACCAGAACGATGGTCCCTGGGGGGTATCGGTCCAGGTTATTCCTCACACCAGTCCCCATGCCCTGGCGAGTACGCTTAGCCTGGCGCTGGCGAGTCACGGGCCTTGCATCGGCGCCGGGACCGCGCCGGGTGAAGAGCGGCACGCGCTGCTCACCGCGGCCACGCTCCTGGAGCGTCCTGAGGTTGCCGGCGTGTGGGTGGTGTTCAGCGGTTGGTCGCGCGGGCCTGCCAACGGGTGCGCCGACGACTCGCACGGCGGGCCTTGCTGTCTGGCCGCCGTGCTGGCCGTCGGCCGCAATCGGTCCGCCGCCAGCCAGAGCGCGAGCACGGTCGGTCGCATCGACATTCGGGCCGCCGCGCAACCTGCCAAGCCGAGCGGAGCGGGCCAACCGGCGCCGGCAAACCTTACCGAGTGGTTGACGGCCCCGGCACTCTCGGAGCGACCTGCCGTCGGGGCGGCTCAGGTATTTGCCAGCGGCGGAATCTCGCTCGGCATCGAATTCTTCGGCGCGCCGGGCCGGCGCCACGCCACGCCCGCGACTCTATTGGGGCCGCACGCCCGGTTTTCGGCGGCCGTCCAGCGCCATTCCACTTGAGGCCAAACCCGCGCGAACCGTCATGATCGACCGCCCGCAAATCTGGATCACCGGCGTCGGCGCGCTCTGCGCGCTGGGCACAGGCTTTGACGAGATTTCCACCAACCTGCTGGCCGGCAAGAGCGGCATCCGCGCCGTGACCGACTTCGACGTGGCCGAGCATCCGTGCCGCATCGCCGGGCAAGTCCAACCACCTCCGCCGCCGCCCATGCTCGACGCGGCCCTCTACGAGCGCCTGACTCCGCTTGAACAGTGCATGGCCTCGTGTTGCCTGCAAGCGCTCGTCGACGCCGATCTTTGGGTGCGACGGCAGGAGTTGAGAATTGGCCTGATCCTCGGCGTGGCAGCCGAATGGATGTCGCGCTGGGACTGCGATTCGCGCCGGGGCGGCCGGTTGATCTGCCAGCCTAACGCCGGCCGGCGCCCTGCGATCGAGATGACGCTCGAACTGCTGGGCCTCGCCTGCCCGGCGATCACGGTCTCGGCCGCCTGCGCCAGCGGAAATCAGGCGCTGGGGCTGGCATGCCATTGGCTCGAAACGGGCTGGGCCGACGTCTGTTTGGCCGGGGCCTGCGACATGGGAGTTACGCCCTACTCCATGGCCAGTTTTGGCAACCTGCGCGCTTTGTCGCGGCGCAACGATGAACCGACCGCGGCTGCCCGGCCCTTCGATGCCGATCGTGACGGCATGGTGCTGGGAGAAGGCGGCGCCGTGTTCGTCCTCGAGCGGGCGGACGATGTCCGCACCGGCGGTCGCAAAGTCTACGCCGAATTGTCGGGCGTGGGAATGACCAGTGACGCCCATCACCTGGTCTCTCCCAATCCCGATCCGACGCAGGCCGTGGCGGCCATCCGCCAGGCTCTGAGCTACGCACGTGTCGACGCCGCGGACATCGATTACATCAATGCACATGCCACGGGCACGCCGGTGGGCGACGCCTGCGAGGCCCGGATGCTGCACGCCGTGCTCGGCCCGCACGTTGCCAAGACCGCGGTAAGCTCAACCAAAAGCGTCACGGGGCATTTGCTTGGCGCGGCCGCCGCCATCGAGGCATTGGCCTGCCTGACCGCCATCCGGCACGGCGCGCTTCCGCCCACGGTCAATCTCGACCGGCCCGATCCCGAATGCCAGTTGGATCACGTCGCCAACACCGCCCGCGAGCAAAAAGTGCGGGTGGCAGTGTCGAACTCGTTCGGCTTCGGCGGCCACAACACGGCGTTGGTGTTAAAAGCCGCTTGAGAGGCCTGGCTGCGGTGAGCAAGAGGATGTCGACGAGGCAGGGCAGGGGAGGGGCCGAAAGAATTGCTTCACCGCAAGGATTTTCAACAGAAGCAAACGAAGGAAACGAAGCAGGAGCAAGCGATCCGATCGGGTGGGTTCGTGCAGCAGCGACGCTTTGCCCTCTTGGCAACTGTTCGATCCTGTCTCCCAATCTTCGTTGCCTTCTGTTCGTGTTGGCCTTCTCATCCATCCTGATTCGCGCCAGGCAGGATCATCCGAGACAGGCCGTCCACAAGCTTTATCTCGTGGAAATTCAGCACAAGCCCGAGCGGCACGTCAAGCAATTTCATGTGGCTCAGGAGTTGCGCCTTGTGGACGGGCAATACTTCCTGAACGGCCTTGAGCTCCAGCAGCAGCACCCCGTCGACAAGGAGGTCGAACTTCAACTCTTCGCTGAACACGAGGCCCTTATATTCGATCCGGACGTGTCGCTGGTTGACTACCGGGATGCCGCGGAGTTCGAACTCTCGCAGCAGGCATTTTTCGTAAATGCTCTCCAACAGCCCCGGCCCCAAGATGCGATGCACTTCGATCGCTGCTCCGATTGCCTCCCGGCTCAGTCTGTCGGCTTTTTCAAATACGGCATGCGTTACGGCCACTCCTTTTTGAACAGAAGGTAACAGAGGAAACAAAGGACAAGCAGCCAGCCAATCTAGCACGGTTTTGTTGCCGCCGCACTTCGACTTTGCCCTGCTGTCCTTCGTTTCCTTCGTTGCCTTCTGTTCAAAATGGTTTTCATGCCGGACTCGTCCCAGATCAATTTGTGAATGCGGTTCGGGTCGCGGGACGTCGGAGGAAAAAGATCGATGACCAAGACGTGAATGCCCTGCCCGAGAAAATCGTCCGTTTTCTCAGGGCAGACGCTAGCTTTCTTCACCTGGATCGTAGCCGGCCGCGGGAGACGGCGAAGGGCAGGGAGGGGCAGGGGGCGTGCCCTGTGGTCCCCTGCCCTTCGTAGCGTGAGCTAGGCTTGTTATATTGTCGCGCGCCGGAAACGGCGGGACCGGATCGCCGTTGGCGGCCGGTAACGATCGTCCACAAACCGTCAGGCTGGAAAGCCTGACCTACCTCCATGCAATCCTATGATCTGGCGATGATCGCCGTGCTGCTCGGGGCAACGCTATGGGGCTTGTACAAAGGCATGGCCCGCCAGGTCGCGTCGCTGGCTTCGTTGGCGGCCAGCTATTTCATCGCGCTCCGCTTCAGCCCCGTCTTGGCGCCGTACCTCGGCAAGCAAGAACCGCTGAATCGTTTCCTCGCCATGCTGCTCATCTATCTGGCGACCTCGCTGGCCGTCTGGTTGATGTTCCGCAAGATATCGCAAGCCATCGACCGCGCGCAGCTCAAGGAGTTCGATCGCCAGGTGGGCGGACTGCTGGGCGCGGCCAAGGGCGTGCTGCTCTGCGTGGCGATCACCTTTTTCGCCGTCTCGCTTTCGGTCCGTGGACGCGACGCAGTGCTCGCCTCGCGGTCGGGCGTCTATATCGCGCGGCTCTTGCAACAGGCCGACCCCATCATGCCCAAGGAAATGCACGCGGTGCTCGATCCGTACTTGCACCAGCTCCAGCGGCAACTCGATCCCCGCGGCGCGCGCAGCGTGCCGCTGGGAACAGGCAGCTTCGAGCGGTCTCATCGCCCGATGGTCGCTCGCTGACCACGCCTCTAGCACCTACCACCGAAGCCGTTCTCCCGATCTGGAAGCGGGCCGACTGTTTGCGGCTTTCGGGTTCGTTGGCACATTCGTTGCAACCTCCCGGCGAACGGAAGCTTATCGACCAATCTCCGGAGGCGTAGGCCAGCGTTTCTGGTGGTAAGGATATGCGATGCTCAACGTCTACTTCGAAAATGTCATCACGCGCCACCGCAAGCGGCTGGCGCCCGTCGCCCGGCTGAAGATCCTGGGTACTTCTTTGCTTGACGCGCAGGATACCACCCTGGCTTTCTACGAGGGCGGTTTATGGCGAGTGGGGGACGAGCACTTTTTTGTGATCGGCATGGAGTCGCCGACGTTGATCCACTTCGAAAACGCCGCAGTGCAGTCGCCCGCGATCGGCCCCTACCATCCGGCCTGGCTGGTGAACGGCGCGATTCGCGCCGGCGCGTCGCAGGAGTTGGCCCTGGCCCGACTCGACGAGCACAGCGGCGCCTGGCACGTGTATGCCGACCGCACGTTCTGGTCGGCGGCGGTGTTTCTACCGGCAGCTTGAGAAGGGTTCAGGGTTCAGCGTTCAGATGAGGGATGAGGGATGAGGGATGAGGGATGCGGAGAGCGATCAGAAGGACGGTGCGTCGAACGTTTGCGTCGGGTGCCGGGCAGTCTGAACCCTGAACCCTGAACCCTCGATTTGCAGATCCCTCGGGAAAAACCGGGCGTCCAACCGAACATAAGAAACATTATCGGACGTTGCCGGGACCGTGGAAACAGGGCCCATCAGCGGCCGACCTCGCCGCGTTGCCTGACGCCTCGCGCCTCACGATGCCGGCGACTCGATAAAGGCCCCGATGCGCCGGAACTTCTGATACCGCGCGGCGAGCAACGAATCGTTCGGCTGGCCGATCAGCTCGCGAATGCTCTTGATCAAATACATCTTCAGCCGGGCCGCCATCTGATGATGGTCGCGATGCGCGCCGCCCAGCGGCTCCTCAATCGCGTCGTCGATCACACCCAGCCGCAGCAGATCCTTGGAAGTCATTCGCAACGCCTGCGCCGCCTGCTCGGCGTACTTGGGGCTTTTCCACAGGATGCCCGCACACCCTTCGGGGCTGATCACCGAGTAGTAGGCGTGCTCGAGCATCGCCACTTTGTCGCCCACGCCGATCCCCAGGGCGCCGCCCGAACCGCCCTCGCCGATGACGACGCAGATAATCGGAGTGGGCAGTCGCGACATTTCCAGCATCGAGGTGGCGATCACCTGGGCCTGGCCGCGCTCTTCGGCGCCGATGCCGGGATAGGCACCCGGCGTATCGATGAAGCAGATGACCGGCATGCGATATTTGGCGGCCAGCTTCATCTTGGCCAGCGCTTTGCGATAGCCCTCCGGATGAGCGCAGCCATAGTTGCACTCCTGCCGCTCTTTGAGCGTCTTGCCTTTCTGGTGGCCGACGATCAGCGCCTTGTATTGATCGAGCTTGCCGAACCCGGTGAGCATCGCCCGGTCGTCGCCGAAGGTCTTGTCGCCGTGCAGCTCGACGAACTCGTCGAGGATCAGGTCGAGATAGTCTCTGGTCCGTGGGCGGTCGTCGTGCCGGGCAACTTGCACCGTTTCCCAGGCGCCGAGCTGGCTATAGACGCGCTTTTTGGTTTCGGCCAGTTCGCGTCGCAAACGCCGGACTTCTTCCACCGAATCCGTCGAGCCGTCGGGCTGCGTCTCCAGCTTGGCCAGGCGGGTTTCCAGTTCGTCGATGGGCCGCTCGAAGGCGAGCCGGTGGTGCATGGTGGCCATAGAAGTCCGAGAATCAAAGGGTGAATTCATCCCCACAATACACGGCGGACGTAGGGTGCGGCAAGCTCGCCTTGGCGGAGAGAGAGCGAGTGGGCGAGGGAGCGGTGGCTGGGGCAGAGCTGGCCGAGTTCGATATCAACGGACCAAAACGCGCCGCCGGTCAGCGATGCCCCGGTGCGTGCGAGCCGGTGCGTGCGAGGCGGTGCGTGCGAGGCGGTGCGTGCGAGCCGGGGCATCGGTTGGCCGCCGAGTCGTCGAGTACATTCAGCCGCTACCTGGCCAACCTCTGCCCCAGCCACGGCTCTTTCTCTCTCTCCCCCTCACGCCCGCGCCGCGGCGGGCACGGCCGGCGGTTCCTTGAACACCGGCGTCACTTTCAGATGACGCAGAAACTCGTTCAGATTCGGCAGCCGTTTTTCGGGCCGTTTGGCCATCATCAACTGCAGGACCTCGGAGAACGCCGGGTTCACGTTGCGGTTTTGGGCCTCGATCAGCGGAATCGGCGACGCCAGGTGCTTGTTCAACAGGTCGCTGCTCGATGCCCCGGTATACGGGGGCCGGGCAGCCAGCAGGTGAAACACCGTGCAGCCGAAACTGTAAACGTCGGCCTCCACGCCCAGCGGCTTGCCCCGAATCTGTTCGGGCGACATATAGCTGCGCGTGCCCTGGACTTTGGTCCTTCGCGCCAGCAATTTGCCCAGGCCCTTTTTCTGCCGCACCGCCAGGGCGAAGTCGATCAGCTTGACTTCGCCGTCGAGGTTCACCAGAAAATTGTCGGGCTTCACATCCCGATGCACCCAGCCTTGATCGTTGAAGTAGGCCAGCCCCGCGGCTGCCCGCTCGATGATCGTCGGGATCATGAACGCCACTTGTTCCAGCACGCGCTGCTGATCGACGACCCGCTGGATGATGTCTTTCATGTTCGGATACGGAAAGAACTCCATCACCAGATACGGAACCTTCTGGTGGACGCCGTGCTCGTAGATATGGATGACTCGTTCGTGGTCGAGGGCCCGGCCGACCAGGAACTCGTTCTTCATGTAAGCCAGGTGTTCGCGGTTGCGAAAGTCGGCCAGCAGCACCTTGACGGCGCGCTTCGTCTGCGTGCGGTCGTCGATGGCCGCCCACACCTGGGTCGTTTGTCCGCGATTGACCATGTTCAGCAGGCGGTACGGACCGATGTATTGCTGGCCAGCGAGTGCCACGCGCGTGCTCGACTTGGGAGTTCCGGTAGAGATGCCTCGAATTCTTTAGTGTAGTCAACGGCGGGAGGAGCGACAAACGGAGAAAGGGTTCAGGGTTCAGGGTTCAGGCATCAGGCGTCAGGCATCAGGCGTCAGGCGTCAGGCGTCAGGCATCAGGCATCAGGCATCAGGCATCAGGCGTCAGGCGTCAGGCGTCAGGCGTCGGGTGGCAAAGAAATGGAGGCGTTGGGCGAGAGGCGTTAGGAACCAGGTGCTTGCCTCGGAGTTGCATTTCCTGAACCCTGAACCCTGAACCCTGAACCCTGAACCCTGAACCCTGAACCCTGAACGCTCACGCCTCCTGTTGCAGCAGCCGTTCATACAGCTCCCGCGTCTGCTGGGTCATGTGCTGGTGCCGAAAGAGGTCGGCAAACCGGCGGCGACCTTCCTGGCCCAAACGCTCGCGCTGCGCCGCATCGGCAATCAGCTCGTCGAGCGCTTTGACCAGAGCCTCCACGTCTCGCGGCGGCAAGAGATAGCCGGTCTTGCCCGGCAGCACCACTTCGCGCGCTCCGTCGATGTCGTAGCTGACCACCGGTTTGCCGGCGATCAGGCCCTGCGGCAACACGCGGGCCAGACCCTCGCGCAAGCTGGTGTGAACCACGATGTCCATCGCGCCGATCAGTTCGGGGATGCGCTCCGGCGGCACCAGACCGGTGAACTGAAAGTAGTCGCTCATGCCGGCGTCGCTGATGCGCCGCTGGAGCTGTTCTCGCAGAATTCCGTCGCCGACAAACAGGAAACGCACTGCCGGCCAGCGCGCCACGAGCTTCTCGGCGGCCGTGATGACGTCCTCATGGCCTTTGAGGTGAAACAGCCGGGCGATCTTGCCCACGACCACATGCTCGTCGCGGTAACCCAGTTCGTGCCGCGCGCGCCGGCGATGTTCGCCGGCGTGCAAAAACGATCCGGTCTCCATGCCGCTGTAGATCGTGGTGAATTTCTCTCGCGGGGCGACGCCGGCATCGACCATCAGATCGGTCATGGCGTCGGCCACGCTGACGAAGGCATGGCAGCGTCGGGCAGCCCAACGTTCGCACTCGCGATAGAACTCGCGGACCAGCGGGTTCTGATACGGATAAAACGGCGCGCCGTGGACGCCATGCACGATCGCCGGCACGCCAAGCTTCCACGCCGCCGCCCGGCCGAGAATGCCGCCCTTGGCGCTGTGCGTGTGGACCACGTCCGGCTGGAACTCTCGCAGGATGCGTTTGAGCTCGCGGTAACTCACGTAATCGCGCCAGGGCTGAATCGCGCGTCGCAACGAAGGCACGATGGCCAGCGGCACGCCATTGGCGCGTGCCCGGTCCAAAAGACTTCCTTCCGGGCCAAGCGGCGGGCCGGTGATAAGCAGCACGTCGTCGCCATAATCGCGCAGCAGTCCCTCGCAGGTGAGCAGCGTATTTTCTTGAGCGCCGCCCAGGATCAGGCGGCTGATGATGTGGGCGACGCGCATTGAAAGGCGGAAGGATGAAGGCAGAAGGCAGAAGGAAAGACCCGGCGTTCTGACTTTCTGCCTTCTGCCTTCATCCTTCTGCCTCGTTCTGATTGTACTCCACGCGCAGCAGAAAAAGACCGTGCGGGGGCGCGGTCATGCCGGCGACGCGGCGGTCCTGTGCGGCAAGCACTTCCACGGGCCAGTCTTCAGGCCGCGTGCCGCGGCCGACTTCGACCAACGTGCCGACGATCGCCCGGACCATGTTATAGAGGAAACCATCGGCCTCGACTTCGACGGCGATCAACTCGTCATCGCCGAACAGGCCGCGGCGAACAGACAGGTCGAAGATCGTGCGGACGCTGCTGGTGCGTTGCGGCCAGCCGGTCTCGAAGCTGCGAAAGTCGTGCGTGCCCAGCAGACCTTGGGCGGCGCGGCGCATAGTGTCGGCGTCGAGCCGCTGGCGATAGTGCCAGGCATAATGCCGGCGAAAGACGTCGGGCACCGGGGCGTCATCGAGCACGTAGCGATATCGCTTGCGAACAGCGTCACGAATGGCATGAAAGCCCGGCGGGGCGTCAGCCGCGTTAAGCACGGCCATATCGTGGGGCAACTCGGCGTTGAGTGCCCGTTGAAATACGTCGGCCGATAGAGTCGATTGCGTATCGAAGCTCACAACTTGCGCGAGCGCATGCACTCCGGCATCGGTTCTTCCGCTGGCGGTGACACGGACCGTCTCGCCGGTGATCGTGGCCAGTGCCGCCTCCAGCGTTTCTTGCAACGTCCGCTGTCCCGGCTGCACCTGCCAGCCGGCGTATGCGGTGCCGTCGTAGGCCAGCGTCAGCTTGATCGTGCGCACGGGGAGGGATGAGGGATGAGGGATGAGGGATGAGGGATGAGGGATGAGGGATGAGCGGCGCCGCCCTCCCCTCCCCTGCCCTTCAGGATCTGCCGACCTGCGGCAAACGCGCTACGTGGCTCGTGAAGTTTTCTTCACAAGCCTCGCTAACGTCCGCAGCACGTCATTGACCGTTTGCGAATCGCGAAACACCTCAGCGACGTCTGGATCGAGAAGCACGACATTGGTGCCCTCGGCGTACCGCTTTGCGTACTTGCCCCGAACACCCTGGCTAAAGTCGTACTCGTCGAGCATTTCGGGCTTCCGTCTCTTGCTAGGCACCTTCTTCATAGTCATTCCTTTCGCGGCGTGTCGCGACGCGTGCGCTGATGATTCGAATGTTGCTTCCTCGTTCGGTAAAAACTACGACTAAAAGTCGCCACCGATCAGACTCTCCTAAAATTATGAACCGCTCTTCGTCATCGGAGTGGAGCGGGTCGTCAATTGTCACCGAAAGCGGATCCGAAAAGACCGTACTGGCTTCCTCGAATGCAACCCGGTGTTTTTGCTGATTACGTTTTGCTTTCGCGCTATCCCATTCAAATTCTAGCGGCATTCACGAACTCGCAAGATAGCGACACCGAACTCATTCCCCTGCCCTGCCCTGCTCCGCTGTTTCCTGAACCCCTGCGGCGCCGCGAAACCCTGAACCCTGAACCCTGAACCCCGAACCCTGAACCCCGAACCCTGAACCCCGAACCCTCCCTGCCCTACCCTGCCCCGACTTCTGCCTTCTGCCTTTTGCCTTCTGCCTTCCGGCGAACGAGCAACTCGGCGATCTGCACGGCATTCGTGGCCGCGCCTTTCCGCAAATTGTCGCTCACGCACCAGAACGCGATGCCATTGGGGCTCGACAGGTCTTCGCGGATGCGGCCGATGAACACTTCGTCACGGTCGTCGCAAGAGAGCGGCATCGGATACTGCTTGGCCGCCAAGTCATCGACCACCACCACGCCGGGCATGGCCGCGAACAGCTCGCGGGCCTCGGCCACGGTCAGCTTCCGCTCGGTCTCCACCAAAATGCTTTCGCTGTGGCAGTTGCTCACCGGCACGCGCACGCAGGTCGGGCAAATCTGGATCGAGTCGTCCCCGATGATTTTGCGCGTCTCGTAAACCATCTTCATCTCTTCCGACGTATAGCCCTGCTGCTTCAGCGAGCCGATTTGCGGAATGAGATTGAAGGCGATCGGATGGGCGAACGTTTCATACTGATAGTCGCGTCGCTCGATGTGGCTGCGGGTGCCCTGCTCCAGGTCGCGTTGCCCGGCGACGCCCGCCCCGCTGGTGGCCTGATAGGTGCTTACCACCACGCGTTTCACACGGGCGGCGTCGTGCAGCGGCTTGATGGCCACGACCATCTGCGTGGTCGAGCAGTTCGGGCTGGCGATGATGCCCTGATGCTCGAAGGCCGCCTGGGGGTTCACTTCCGGAATGACCAGCGGCACGTTGGGATCCATCCGCCAGTAGCCGCTCTCATCGACCACCACACAGCCGCGCTGGACGGCCCAGGGGGCAAAATCGCGGGCCACTTCGTCCGGCGTGCTGCCGATCGCCAGCTCGACGCCTTCGAACGCTTCGGGCCGCAATTCTTCGACCGGGTGCGACGTGCCTTGGAACGTGATCGTTTTGCCCGCCGACCGCTTGGACGCCAGGAATTTTATTGTTTTGAACGGGAACTTCCGCTCTTCGAGCAAGCGGATAATGATTCCCCCCACCGCCCCCGTGGCGCCGATAACGGCAATCGACTCGTACACCCGTGACCCTCCGAAAAACAAGATACTGCGGCCGGCCCAGGCGCGCGAAAGCGACCGGGGCGAATTTAGAAGTATACGCTGGCGGCCGGCACGATTCCAACGGCAAGTGACGCCTTGCTTTATCGCCGCTTCTTTCCCAATACCGAGCGCAAGACAAGGTTCGCGAATGTCTGCTGAGAGCGTTGATCTGACAAAAGTTCGGACAGGCCGAAGGTTTGATCGAAGAAGCCGCCCTGGCTGATTCGTTTTCGCAGTTCCGGGGTCATGCAGCGAACGACATAAACCGTTTGCACGCGCGGGTTAAGGTTCCGGTCGTTCTCAAACGATTTCATCGCCGCTCCGAGGCGCTCCAATGCTCCGGCCGGGTCGGTACCGGCCTTGACCTCAATCGCTAGGACGGGCAAATCAGATGGATCGCGAAGCGAAATGTCCGGCTCGTTTGAAAAGATCAGGTGGTAGCCTTGCTTGAGCCTGACGACACGAATCTCAGCGATCCGGTCGATTAACGCGGCATGTGAATCTTCGGTGTACGCGACTGAGGTATTATCTCGCCATACGATTTGTGCAATCTCGGCTCGTAGCCAGTTCAAAAGGATCGTTTTGACGGCCGCTTCTCCCTCCGACCCCACCGAATTGTTCCACGATCCTTGAATCGTCGAGCCGGCGCTTGCGAATTGGAAGCCGGCCAAATCACGAGGCTCGATATCGGCCGAGCCGACAATCATGGCCGAAAGGATGCTGTTGATCGCGAGGACCAGCTTCTTCAACCATTCGGGGTCCAGCCGTTCGGTCTTCCCTGCCTCAAGACGGGCAACGTCTGCACCGACGAGTGATTTCAAGCCTTTTTGCGAGAGTAGGGCCAACGTGCGGTAATACAGGAGCAATCGCGGCTGCTCCGAAATAACGCGCGGATGGCAAAAGATAAGCAGTGGGTTCATTTGTCGGTTCGCGACGTAGTCCCACGCGACTGTCTCGATGCCCCACGCACCGCGTTCGTCCCAGACAAAGCCGCTGCTGACCGCGACGAGGCGCTGAACCTCCTGGATTGCTTCCCATAGTCGGAGGCCTCGCAAGCGGCGCACGAAGAAAGTTGCCCGCAAGCTGCAACGGGCAAATTCGTCCGATGCCAGAAGCTGCTGGTGAAAATCGGCCTTGCCCATGCGGATCACATTCGCCAGACGTAGGCGCACTTGCGCAGCTCGTTGCGGCCATGGGCGCCCATTTGCTGGCTGCTGTTTCCCTTGCCCCGCTGCAAGACCCAAATTTGCTCCGTGTGGAAGCCGGCCTCTTCCGCCAGCGCGCTTAAGATCAGGTCGACCGGCACTTCTTCGCCGGCATACTGCACGTTGTCGTTGACCATCACCACGCGACCGCCCGGCGCAACAATGCGGGCCAGTTCGAAAATGACGACCGCCGACTCCAAGAAGTAGTTGCGCACCATCCGCGGCACGTTGGCGTTATTCAATTCGCGGTTCCTGCCTTTTTGATCCAGAATCGACAGCACCTCCTGAAGAGCCTCTTGGCGCTCGAACGCATCGAATGCCTTCTCGAACTCTGCAACGCGGCCAATGTCGTAGTATTGGCAACGAAGTTCTTCGAGCTTCGACTTGTTCTCCACCGTGCAGGACAGCAGTTCCTGACGCAACTTCTTGAGCTGCGCTTCGGTCGTGCCAAGGTAGGCCAGCTCAAGCGCGTAGGTGCGAGTGTAGTCGTAGCGGTTGCAATAAGGCGGCGAAGTGATGACAATCTGGCACGACCGCGCTGGAAATCCGGGCAAGACCCTCAAGCACGAGCCCCGTTCGATATTGAGAGAGCTGGCGCCGTTGCCGTTCCCCTCGGCGAAGAGATCGCCCGCCATAAGGTCGTGCCGCATGATCTCGAGCTGGCGGAGCATCGCTTCTTGAAAGTCGGGAATCGGGCCTTTGTGGAACGGCTTTCCGCTCAGGTCGCGGCCCGAACGCTTGTCCCAGCGCAGATATTGGCCATCCTTCCGCGTGAAACTCACCGACTCTAAGACGCTCAGGCAAGCTGCTTCGAGCAACAGGCGGATGTCCGGGTCCAGCCGCGCTGCAGCTAAATAGCTCCGGAACTGATTGAGCTCGCGCTCGGTCTGGTCGGGAAAGGCGTCGCGTGTGATCGTCAAGTGCTGAAAGCAGTGCCTTTCGTCGACGTCGCCTTGCCACTGACCCGATCGAAACGCCTCGACCGTCGCCGAGAACGCCGTGCGCGATACGCCTTCGGCCGCCAGGCGTGCGCTCAGCACCGCGACGCCCACGGGCAGAAGCTCAATGCCTTGCCCCCCGAGCCCATATTCCCGGCCAACCAACAAGGCCGCCCCGCAACCGGCGAAGGGATCGAGCAGCACGCCTTTGTGGAGGCGGTAATGGTCCAGGACATATTCGACCAGCGCGGCGGAGAACCCTTCTTTGTATTTGAACCAGCGATAAAACGGCCGCTTGCGGTTCGATTGATAGCTGACCAGCGACCGGTTCAGGGCTGAATTGATTTCGAGCTTCGCGCGGAAACGCGCCAGCAGGGCCTGGCGCGCCGAAGAAGACGATACGGTTGCGGTCAAAAAGGTGCCTCCCTGTCGTGCCGGTGCTCGGCCAGCCGTGGTGATTGGCCGCTATCGTATCGTCTGCCGACGCACGGGGCAAGTTGCCCGTCCGACAAGGCAACGCCCGAAGCACCGGGGCCATGCTCGCTACGATCGGATTTGCTCCTCGTCAGCGCACTGCCATAGCTGTACACCGCATCCGCGGAACAGGGTGGTGCTGTGATAGCCGGCCGCTACCTCGCCCTCAAGGTCGATCAAATGGCCGTCCCGATCGAGCGATGAGCAGGTTTCGACGAGCCCGGCCTCACTCTTGCCGGTGCCGTAATACAGAACGACAATCACGCCTCCACCCGCCTCAGTTAAATCGCGACCACAAATTGGGCAGTGATGCAACGGCCGCTCGGTTCCATGCACGAAGTAACGATACGCGTAGCGTCTTTTCTTGGCGATCACATCTTCCTCCGATCGAGGCTATCCTTCTGGGTATGCGGCCGGATTCATTTGCGGGGCTGAAGTCCGCCCATGCCGCGTCTTCCTCGGGCCTGTTCCAGTCCTCGGCAAGGGCCGCTTCACTGAACAGCGCCGTTTCGCTGGCCGTCCGCGGCGGTTCATCAAGCACCGTCACCAGAGCGCGGCATGCCGCAGCCAGTTGAACCGGTTCCAGCAGTTGCACCCGGCCTTGCTCGTCGATGATGGCCTCGATGGTTTGCATCATTGCTGTTCGCTACGCGGCGCGCTTTCGCCCGCCTCTTCCGGTTTCGCGATTCGCTTCGGCGGCAGCGACACCACCTTGCGGCCGTCTTTGCCCTGTTGGCTTCGCAGGTCCTCGCAAATGGCGTGCGGGTCGTAATTGAAGCGGGCCGCGTATTCCTCGCGGTAGCGGCGGATTTCTTCGACGATCGGATCTCGCCACATGCCGTCCTCAACTTCCTGCCGAAGGCGATGCGGCCTTGGGCGGCCGCGCGGGAACGCCGTGCAGCATGCCTCGGGCACTGATGTCTTCGTCAACGTCTGGCCAATGCACACCCTCGCCCGAACCGATGATCTCGTAGTTCTTGCGCTGCTCTGGTGTGGCATTGGTCAAACGCCAGGACCAAACCAGCGGCACGCTGATTCTTCGCCCGTCGACGAGCTGGGCGGTAATCTCGTCATCGGTGACTTCGATCGTCATGATGCGAGGATCGCTCTTCGCCGTAGCATGCATCACGATCACCTAGGCAGCCGGCTTGCCTTTTCTTCGAGCCTTCTTGGGCACAGGCCTGGGTGGCAACGAGACCAACTTGGCACCGCTTTTCTTCTCTTGCTCGTGCAGGTCATCACAAATGGCATCCAAATCGTAGTTGAAGCGTGCCGCATACTCTTCCCGATAGCGCCGTATTTCCTCAACAATTGGATCTTTCCACATGGCCTTACGCTCCCATTAATTCTTGCGGCGTGCAAATCTTAGGCGCCGCAAAACCTGAAGCCACGCATGCTTCGTCAATGCGGCTACGCAACTCGGCATTCGCCATGTGCGTACAATTCCAAGTTAGCAAATACTCGATGCCGTGGACAGCGGAAACAGCGATGTGCAATGCGTCGACTCTTGCTTTTTCGGGAAGCAACGTGCGACCGATCAAACGCCGCGCTAACTTCCGCACCGGCTTTGTCAGTTCAAGATGCGAAATCCCGACGAGTAGGCGGAGCCGCTCTTGCGCGGCCACCGGATCGCCTGCACTGCATTCCTTGATCACAGCTTGGGAGATGAAAATATCGTACCGGCCGCGATGGTCGTGCCACCACTCGTGCGTCATTTGCTGGTTGGCGGCGGTGATCAAGTCCCGGCTCGGCCGCGACGCGAGATAGCCAATGATCGACGTCTCGATATAAACCGTCGGCTTCATTTCAACTCCGGCAGCCCAAACGGGTCATCAGGATCATAGTAGAGCGCGTCGATCGGCGACCATTGCGCGTGGTCGGCATCGGGATAAGCCGCCAGCGTCCAGCCAAGCTCGACCAAGGCGACGTTGCCGATCTCGGCATACTCCAAAACAAACCGGTGCGGCCCGTCCGTCAGCTCCAGCACCGCTTCCTGCCAGCCGACGCCATCCCAATTGTCGCAGACCTTGTTGCCGTCGATCCACAGCCGCACGCCGTCGTCGGAGTGCGTAGTCAAAGCGTAGCGCCCGGCCAAGGGCGGCTTGATCCAGCCCGTCCAGCGGACCGAAAACGAGTTCGGCGGCAACTCCGGATCGGGCGAACCTTCGCCGAAATGGAAGTCGATGTCCGCATCGACGCGCAGGCGCACCTCGCGCTCGAAATTGCCGCCGTCAAAGAACCGCGCCGCCGCGCCGGGCCGCAGCCGCGACATCGGGTAGCCCGGCAAACGGTCGAGCTGGGCGGCCAGCTCCGGCGCCAGCCCCCCTGCCCTGCCCGACCGCCGCGCTCGCAAAGAACAATACTTCGCCTGAAGCTGACATTGCCCCTGATAATAGTCGTCCGGCTCCGCTTCGGCCGCCTGCCACCAGGCCGTGGCCAGTGGCGCCCACTGGCTCAGATCGACGCGGGCCTCGGCCTCCAGACGCGCGATGTCGGCCAGCCGCGGGTCGCCGGCAGCCGCGAGCCTGGCCAGACCGTCCGGCCACTGGCCCAGCACCAGTACCTCATATTTGCCCGCCGCCAGGTTCGCATCGCGATCGTCGGGCGTCTTCTTCAACGCGACCAGCGCGTTTTTGTAGGCGGCGTGGCGTGTCGATTGCTCGCGATGCGATGCCTTGCGGCGGTCGGCCTGAGCCATCAGCTCCTTGTCTTGCGTTTTGCGGGCCAACAGCGAAGCTTGAGCCAGAGCCCGGCTCGCTACGTCGTTTCTACCTTCCAGCGCGGCCCGCTCGGCCAGCGCCAGGGCCTGCACCACGCCGATGGCGCAGGCTTCGGGCATGCTCGCGCTTTTCCCGGCGGCTTCCAGGGCCTTGAGCTTGAACGCATAAAGATCGACGTCGAACTGCCGCGTAACCTCGGTGGCCGCGCGATAGGCCAGGCCCACGTTCCCTTGCACCATCGCCGGCTCCGCGATGTAATCGAGCATCAGCCACCGCAGGTCGGCCGTTTGCGAACCGTCGCGGGCCTGGTTCCAAATCTTTTCGGCCACTTTTTCCAGTGCGGTCGGGTTTTTGGCGCCACGTGTGATCTTTTGACCGTACTGCTGCGCAAAGCGGACGCGGGCCGCCACCAGGGCCTTGTTGTCGGGCGGCTTGTCGCGCGGCATGAGGCCCAGCACGGGCCGCTCGCTGCCGTTGGCCAGGTTGGCCAGGTCGGCCAGCGAGGGCGGTCCGGCAGGCGGCGGCTCCGCCGCTCCCGGCGGCCGTTGCATGGGCTCCGACGCGGCGGTCTGCGGACCAAGCGGCGTCAGTTCCAGCTTCTTAAACAGCACCGACGAGTGCGCGGCGCCGACGATCAGCGCCTGCGGATCGGGAACGCGCCACGCCTCGAACAGCGAAAACCGCTTGGGATCGCCCTGCCAGTCGATGAACACCTTGCCGTTACAGGCGGCGCGGACACGGTCTTTCCGCACCGTGCATTCGATCGTGCTGGGGCCTTCCGGGGCGAGAACCGGACCGTGATGCGTCGTCTCGTTCTCACTTCGGCCTTCGATCCTGCGGAGAGAGGTTTGCTTGCCGCCGTGGGTATCGATTGCCAGCAAGACCTGGTGTCCGCCCACGACCAGCCCCAGTTCGACGTCGCTGCCCTCCAGCCGCTCGACGACCGCCGTCAACACGTACTCCTCCGGCACGCGCGTCGAAATCTGCAGGGTCGCTTCGCCTTCGATCAACTGGTTGAGGAGTTCGTCGTTCGTGAATTGCCAGTTCCCTTTGACTGCGTCGCGTGCTGGGTCGATAAGCTTCAGCAGATCGATGGGCGGGGCGGCCGCCGGCAGATTCGCCTGCGATACCTCGCTGTCCGCGGCCGTTGGTGCAGCGGAGTCTTCGACCATCGGCTTTGGCGGTTCGATCGCTGTGGTCGTCGGCGGGGGTGGCTGGCGGTCGCTTTCCCGCCCCTTGGTCGTGTCCGCCATTTCGGTTACGGTCGATTCTGGCTTGGCGGCCGCGTTGATTGGCGGTGCGGACGGCTGCTCGACGCTGGAGCGCAGCTTGTAGACAACCGCCGCCAGGGCCAGCACTGCGACACCGACGCCGATCCACGACGTGTGCCGGCGAAAGCGCCGTCGGCCGCGGCGCAGCGCCACGGGTGCTGTCACGTGGCCATCGAATTGCGGCAGCTCGGGTTCAGCGGCGCGCGGAGTCGCGACCGGCACTCCCCTGCCCTGCCCCGCCACGGGAACGGCCACGGCCATCGCCACCGGCGCCGGCTGCGGCAACCTTTGCGGCGCGGCAGCCGGCGCAGTGGCCGGGGAACCGGCTGGCGCCCCCCTGCCCTGCCCTGCTCCGTCGGCACGGGCCGTTGATGCAGCGAGTTTTGCCCGAAGCTGCTCGTCGTAGACGGCTTTTTTCTGGGCATTGAGCAGCGTCAACCGGGCGGTCGCCAGTTCATTGAGCAGCGTTTGCGACAGTGCCGAATGCCGCCCCGTTTGAAAGGTGCGCACATGGGCCATTTGCCGATCGGCCGCGCCGGCGATGGTGTCGGCATCGTCTTCGAACAGTCCGACGCCCAGCAGCCGATAGTGGTTGGGCGGCTGTTCGGCCGGCGGAATGCCCAGCCATTTGCGATAAGGATCGAAGACGTCCGGCATGCTCATCTTGTGTTCCGGCAGCGGGCCCCGCACGAGCTTTGATTATCGGCGCGGTCCCCCCGTGCGGCAACCTCTGCCCGACCGGGGACCGGCGAACGTTGCCTCGGTCTGGCCGAGCGCTTAAAATCAGGGGCCGACATTTGCGGACCACGGATTAACGACAAGGCTGAGCTAACTATGACCGCCCCTGCACATCGTTATTGCGACGGCGTCACGCGCCGCTCGTTTTTGCGCGTCGGCGGACTGGCCGTGGGCGGGCTGAGCCTCGTCGATGTGCTGCGGGCGGAGGAAGCCTCGCGGAACCGGCAATCGCACAAGGCCATCATTATGGTCTACCTGTCGGGCGGACTTTCGCACCACGACTCCTTCGACATGAAGCCCGACGCGCCCGCCGAAGTGCGCGGCGAATTCAAGCCCATCGCCACCAATGTGCCGGGCGTCGAAATCTGCGAGCTGCTGCCGAAAACCGCCGCCATGCTCGACAAGTTCGCCGTCGTCCGCTCCATCGTGGGCCTGCGAGACGAGCATTCGAGCTATCAGACGCTCACGGGTTATCTGATGAACGACGCACGGCGCGACGGCCGGCCGCACGTCGGTTCGGCCATTTCGCGGCTCCAGGGATCGGTCGACGGCACCGTGCCGCCTTTCGTCGATCTCTTTCCCACCATGCAGCACCGGCCCTACAACAGCCCCGGTCCCGGCACGCTGGGCCATGCGTTCGCCGGCGTGCGGGCCGACGGCGAAGACGTAGCCAATATGAAGCCGCGCTCCGTGACCCTCGACCAGCTCTCCGGCCGGCATCGCTTGCTCGCCGACTTCGACCGCTGGCGAGCGTCGGTCGACAGCTTGGAAGTGGCGGAGATGGAGACCGCCTATCAACGCGCGTTCGACGTGCTCACCTCCAGCAAGCTGGTGGAGGCGATGGACGTCGAGCGCGAAGAGGTTGCGGTGCGCGATCGCTATGGCCGTGGCTCGTCCAAGCACCAGGGCGACGGGGCGCCGTTGTGGAACGACCAGCTCTTGATGGCCCGGCGGCTGGTCGAAGCGGGCGTCCGCTGCGTGACGGTGGCCTATGGCTTTTGGGACACGCACGGCAACAATTTTTCGCACCTGCGGCAAAACCTGCCCCAGTTCGATCAAGGCATCTCGGCGTTGGTCGACGATCTGCACCAGCGCGGACTCGATCGCGACGTAACGGTGCTCGTGTGGGGCGAATTCGGCCGCACGCCCAAGATCAACAAGCAAGCGGGCCGCGACCATTGGCCGGCGGTCAACGGCGCCCTGTTCGCCGGCGGCGGCCTACGCACCGGGCAAGCGATCGGCTCGACCGACAAGCTGGGCGCCTACGCCGCCCGGCGTCCGGTCCACTTTCACGACGTGCTGGCCACCGCCTATCGCTCGCTGGGCATCGGTCCCCACACCTTCATCAAAGACATGACCGATCGTCCCGTGCCGCTGCTCCCCTCGCAGGCGCAGCCGATTGGCGAGCTGTTTATCGGCGGCGCGTGAGGACGATCAGCAGACAAACGGCGATGGCGATGAACAGCAGGTAGAACAGCCAGTTCTCGCGACGCCGCAGGGCCGGAACGACGGCGATGGCCGCCGAAATCGCCGCCACCAAGAGAATCACGGCGCCGAGCAGGCCCTGCCACCAAACGGCGGAGAGCAACAACGCGAACGCCAGCAGAACGACCGCCAGTTGCGGCCCGAGCGGAACGCGCGGCCGACGAACGGGCGATTCATGTTCCATCGCGGCCGCCGGAGGCTAATCCCTGAGCGGCTCGCAGACCAGGCAACCCAGGCTGGCCCCCATCGAGGCGAAGGCGATCACGCCAAAATAATTCATCATCGGCAGGTGCGGCGACTGCAAACGGTACACGACCAGACCGAGCAACAGTCCGCTGGCGGCGAACAACACGACCAACAGGCCATTGCGAGAAAACATCATTCCTATCTCAGGGTTCGACCGTTATCTTGGTTCTTTGCACGTTATGGCGAAGCTCCACGCGAGTCAAGTGCCGGAATCCGCCAAATGCGATCTCGATAATGGGTGGCCGCCGTGTTCCTCTCGCGCATCAATTATTACCCTTTCAAATCGCTCGACGGCCAGGCGGTCGAGTGTACACGGCTGCTGGCCTGCGGAGCGCTGGAACACGACCGGCGGTTCGTGATTTTCGATACGGCGGGAAAGCTGATCAACGGCAAGCAGACCGCGGCCGTTCATCGACTCTGCTGCGAATTCGATCCCGTCCGGCGGTCCGTCGTGCTGCGCGAGCGGCCGGCCGGCAGGGCCGCGAGTTTTCAGATCGACCGCCAGCGGCAGGAGTTGGAGGCGTGGCTCGGCGAGTTTTTCGACCTCGGCGGGCCGGCGCGAATCGAAGAGCATGCCCAAGGAGGCTTGCCCGACGATCTCGCTGCGCCGGGCCCGACCGCGATCGCCGAAGCGACGCTGTACGAGGTCGCCTCTTGGTTTCCCGGCATGACGGTGGAGGAAGTGCGTGCGCGGTTCCGGCCCAATCTCGAAATCGGCGGTGTGCCGGCGTTCTTCGAAGATCAGCTCTCGGCCTCGGCCGACGAGGTCGTCGACTTTGCGATCGGCGAAGCGCGTTTGTCGGGCACGAACCCCTGCCAGCGCTGCGTGGTGCCGAGCCGCTGGAGCTTGACGGGCGAAGTCGGCCCGGCGCGCGACTTCGCCAAGACCTTTGCCGAGCTGCGCCGGCAAACGTTGCCGCCGTGGGCCGACACCAGCCGCTTCGACCATTTTTATCGGTTGGCCGTCAATACCCGGTCGGCGGACGGACGCGCATGCGCGATACGGGTCGGCGACGAAGTGCGTGTCATCAGCCGCCCCCACGGCGTAGTGCTCTAGCGGCCCTTGGCTTCGAGGGCGAGCCCCGTGCGCCTGCCCAAGTACTCGGACGGCGACGAACACCGCCGATCTGCTGGCGCGGTTCGAGCTGCCGACGTACAACTTCGAGACGCACGTGCCCGCGTATTTGACCAAGGCCCGCGTGCTGGAGGCGTTCTGCGTCTTTCGCGATTTCATCACCGAAGACCGTCTTTACGCCCCGGCCGACCTGGCCGCCATCCGCGCTCATTGCGCCGGCAAGAAGTTTTTGAGCTTCGACGAGTCGGGCTTCACCGCCGACATGCGGCGGCACCTCGACGAACTGTTTCCCCAGCCCTCGATTTACGAAAGCCCGCATTGGACGGGCAATTCCCCGGAGCAGCGCGGCACGCCGCGGCTTGCACCCTGCCGCGGGAGCGTCGGCAACAGCGGAGCGAGCGTTCGTTTTTCGACCCCTACGGGATTGTCGGAGCACTCACGGTACCAAAACGCCACAAAGATGATCGAGCCACGGATGAAACACGGATTGAACACGGATCGGTGTTTCATCCGTGATTCATCGGTGTTTCATCCGTGGCTGATTCTTGACTTGACGGCATGACGCGGCCGATCGAGAACCCGAACGCGAGCTGACGCCGCGGGAAATCCGCCGCTGGGCGGCGTTTTGCCGCCGCCCGACTTGGCCGCGGCCTACGGTAGAGGGTAGATTGTTTCCGGCGGGCTGTCAGGCGCCGTACCCAAAGCGAACGTGCATGCCAATTCCCTTCACCTGCCCTTACTGTGGTCATCACACCGACGTGGCCGACGAATATGCCGGTCAGTCGGGGCCCTGCGCGCAGTGCGGCAAAACGATCACCGTCCCCTTGCCGGGGCAGGTCGCTTACGGCTCCGAGTCGCCGGCGGCGCTGCCCCGCGCGACGCGTTCGCCCGGATGGGTCGCCGCCGCGCTCGGCCTGGTGGCCGTCGGTCTCTGCCTGTGTTGCGGAGGCGGGTTCTTCTTGGCAATGTTCCTGCCGGCGATTCAAACCGCACGCGAAGCCGCACGCCAAGTGCAGTGCGTCAACAATCTGCGTCAAATCGGCATCGCCATGCAAAGCTATCAGGCTGACTATGGTTGTTTCCCGCCGGCTTACGTGGCCGACAACAAGGGCCGGCCGATGCACAGTTGGCGCGTGCTGCTGCTGCCGTATCTCGACCCGCCGCTGGCCGCTCAATACCGCTACGACGAACCGTGGGACGGCCCGAACAACCGCTTGCTGCACGCCCGCACGCCCGCCGTCTATCGCTGCCCCTCCGATCCTTCGCCCGGCACTTCCGGCATCACCGACTATGTGGTGATCGTCGGGCCGGGCACCGTCTTCGAAGGCGGGAACAAGTACACCACCACGGAGGAGATTGCCGACGGCCCGTCGGGCACGCTGCTAGTCGTGGAAGTCGCCGAAACCAACATCGGCTGGCTCGAACCGCGCGATTTGCGGATCGAGCAGGTCTCGGGCGCCATCAATGCGCCCAAGGGCGACGAGGTGTCCAGCGAGCATCCGGGCGGCGCCAACGTGCTCGCGGCCGACGGCACGGTCCATTTTCTCAGCGAGGGCCGGCCTGCCCAGGACGTGCATGGCCTGGCGACCAAAGCGGGCGACGAAGCCGTGAGCCTGCCTTGATCCCTTGCAAATCGGACCAAATCGCGTATCCTGATCCTTACCACGTTCCAGTTCGAGCAGTGGTCGATGGACCAGTTTCTCAAAGGATACGATCTTAACCTGACGACGTGGGTCTATCTCTCGTCGCTGCTGACGATTGCCATCTACTTCAAGTTCAATCGCCTGTGGAGCGTGCGCAATCTCGACATGCTCGCGCTGGTGGCCATGGCGCCCGGCCTGCTGCTGATCGACATCGGCGGCAAAGAGCACCGCGACGACCTGCTGTATCGCGGCTATATCTGGCTGTTCGTGCTGGGGGCCTGTTTCCTGCTGCGCCTGGTCGCCGATTCCTGGATGGTGCGGCGGCCGCTGTTGGAACCGAACCTCACGACCGGCGGACTGACCTTCATCGGCGTGGCCCTGTTGGTCTTTCTGATGGTCAACGTGATCACCAAGTCGCCCTCGAAGAGCGACCTGGAAGGACCGCGCATGCTCGACGCGATGCTCCGCCGCGAGCGGCCCGCCGACGGCGAACAGGCGTTGGCCAAACACGGTCCGGGGTTTCCCTTGTTGTTCCTGATGCCCAGCATCACGACCAAGGCCATCTCCAAGGTCGCGCCGGCGGTTCCCGAAGAGCGCGGCCCCTACATGGTGCAGGCCGCCACCGCCCGCACCATGGCCATCTTGTCGCACATTGCCGTGGTGCTGGGCATGCTGATGATCGGCGTCTGGCACTTCGACAACATCCGCACGGGCATCGCCGCCGCCACGCTCTACTTGCTGCTGCCCTATACGGCACGCTGGACCGGTTACGTCGACCACGTCGTGCCCGCGGCACTGCTGGTCTGGGCCGTGGCGGCGTATCGCCGGCCGATGGTGTCGGGCATGCTGCTGGGGCTGGCGACGGGGGCCATTTACTATCCGCTTTTCCTGTTGCCGCTGTGGCTCGGCTTCTACTGGCAGCGGGGGCTGTTGCGGTTCAGCATCGGCTACGTGTCGATGCTTGTCGCACTGGTCGCCTGGTTGGCCTTTGCATCGAGCAACCTGGACCACTTTTTGGCCCAATTGAAAATGATGTTCGGCTGGACGAGCCTATCGTCGCCGGGCGTGGAAGGTTTTTGGCTGTTCCACGTGTCGTCGCGGCCCTGGCGCTGGCCCGTGCTGGCGGCTTACGCCATGATGTGCGCCTGGTTCGCGCTCTGGCCCAGTCCCAAGAACCTCGGCTCGCTGTTGAGTTGCTCGGCGGCGGTGATGCTGGGCACGCAGTTCTGGCTCACGAGCAGCGAAGGCGTTTACGTCGCCTGGTATTTGCCGCTGTTGTTGCTGACGATTTTCCGGCCGAATCTGGAAGACCGCGTGGCTCTGGCCACGTTGGGCGAAAATTGGCTGATTCGCCGCGGCCTCCTGCTCCGCCGTCGCGCGGCGTAGGAGGCATCCGCCTGCGAAGCGCGGTACCCACCCGTCGGCCAAGGCGCCGCCGCGGCGACCGCGCGGTTCAGGCGTGCAGCCGGTAATACTCGTCCGAGGCGAGGAAGCCGGCGATCACGTTCTCGTTGCTGAAGCCCGATTCGAAGGCCTGCACCCAACCGGCCACATCGGCCGGACTCGCCTGGCGGCGGAGATAGGCGGCGTAGTCGGCCTCGACGCGTTGCGTCTCGCGTTCGGGGCTGGCGGCGAACCCGTAGGCCGCGGCGACGCGGCTCTCGCCGGCGGCCAGCGCTTGAAGCCATTCAGCTTCGCCTGCGGCATCGGCGGAGCGGCCCAGCAGGTCTTCGTACATGGCGTCGATCCAGTCCTTGTTCGTGCCGCCGCTGTGGCTGTAGAACTCGTCGGAACCGATGAAGCCGGCCTCGAGCAGCTCATCGCTTAAGCCGGCCTGCATCAGGGCGGTCCAATGGGCCAGGCCCGAGTCGTCCGCGGCGCGTCCCAGGTATTTTTCATAGGCCGCCTCGATGACGCGCTCGTAGTATTCGGCGCTGTGCGTGAGCGCGATCGCCAAACTCGTCCGAGGCACGCCGTTGTCGAGCGAAAACGCCCAGGCGGCCAACGAGGCGGGATCGACCGGCCGACCGAGCGCGTTCTCGTAGGCGGCGGCGACGTAACTGCGGTTGGCGGCATCGATGGGATTGCCGCCTCCTCCGCCGACGCCACCGCCGGTCAGCCCATAAATCACCAGCGCGTTGCTGGTGCCGACAAAGACTTCGCCGTCGGCCACGGTGGGGACGTTGAACTTCACCGCGGTGCCCAGCGTGTCGCGTCCGCCGGGCGCCTGGTCGCTGTTGTAAAGCTCGACGCCTAGATTGGACGCCTCGTAGGCCCGCAGCTCGTTCGAGCCGCTGTCGATCATCCACACGACGCCGTTGGCGGTGCCGTTCGCCGAGATAGTCGGCGTCGCTCCCGGATAGCCGAAACTGTCGACCGACGTGGAAGAAGGCGTCGTCGAGAGCGTGCCGTTCGTCAGCGAAAACGCCTCGGCGTGTCCGCCGACGGTGGCATAGTACAGCGTGCCGTTGAAATAGGCCGGCGTGCTGTAGACATCGCCGGACAACGGGGCCGCCTCTTGCACCACCAGGTCGCCGCTGGGATTGTAGCCCGACATATCATTGGCGTTCGCCAAGTATACGGTGCCGAGCTTGTTCCCTTGCACGAGCAGGTTTGGCGCACTCGCGCTGCCGGCGGAGGAAGGTAAGAGCACGATGCCGCCCGATCCAAGATCGTGGTCGTTGTCGTCCAGAAACTGCTGATTCGAAGGCGTGAAGTAATCGACCACCTTCAGGCCGTAGCCGTTGATGTTCTGGTTGGTCGGACTGCTGCTGGGATCGTAGGCGAGCTTGACGATCGAATCGCCGTAGTCACCCTCCGCGGGAAAGCCGGCGGAGTTGAGCGTGGTGTCGAACGTGCCGTTGCCGGTGGCGACATAGAGGTTGCCTTCGGAATCGACGGTGAGCGAGTCGCCGGCCTCCCATATATCGCCGAACTCGCCGTTGGGAGTGACGTTCACCGCACCCCACAAGCTCAACGTCCGGGCATTGACGGCCAGCACCCAGCCGTGGGCAGGGGGAATGTCGGGGTGCGAAGCGAAGGCCATGAAGATATTACCGTCGACTTCGGTCAGTGCGATGCGGCCTAATTCACGCAATGCATTGAAGGTGATCTTGCCGTCGACGCTGCCCGCACCGCTGCCGTTGACCGTGGGGCCGGAGACAAACGTGTAGTTGCTGCCGCCGTCATAGATCGTGTCGGCGATGGTCAGCGGGCCGCCGAGGTTCTCGGCTCCCGTCGCCAAATTAAGTGCGTGCAGCTTGTAAACATAGTGCGTGCCGTCGGCCCGGACTTCTTTGGTGTTGGCCAGCACATAGATGCTGTTGGTGTTCGGATCGATGACCGGCGTGGCGGTGATGCCCAGCTCCGGCTGCGTGGCGGGCGAACCGGTATCCGCCGAGGGGACGCTGGTGATGCCGGGACCGAGAAAGCTGTCGTGCCAGAGCATGTCGCCGTTGCTGGCGTCGATGGCATACACGCTGTCGTGCTCGGTGGCCACATAGACCACGTTGTGCGTGCCGCCGTCGATGTTGACGTTCTCGAGGTATAACGGCTGGGCATAAATCTGGCCATCCACGGGCGTGCTGGCCAGCTTGCCGAAGCTGCCGGCGTTGACGTTGGCCGGGGTGAGCGCGGTCTCTTGCGAGTTCACGCCGCTGCTGGAAGCGTCATAGCGGTAGTTGAGCACGTTGGTCGAGAGCATGTCGCGCGGTTCGAGCGCTTCGAAGCGCCGCGCGGCCGGCCCGCGACGGAAGGGTCGAGAAACAAGGCGACGGTGCGGAATCATGCGGTTTTTCCTCCGGGTGTAGGTGCCAGTCTGATTGCGCTCCGCTTTCTTGCAAGAGAGTTGCGCGGCGTGGCGTCGGAATTGCGGGCCGGTTCGGCGGTGCAATCACCACAGCCCGCACCGATGGACCGGCGGGCCCATCGGCAGGTGCTTTGCCGTTGGGCAACGGATATATTGGACCCCATGACCGTCGATCCTGGATTTCTGAATCCGCACGGCGCGGGGCCGCTCACGCATCTCGCGCAGAGGGAACCGTCGGCCGGCGCCGTTCCGGTTCCGGCGGTGGGGATCGATCTCGGCACGACCTACTCCGCGGTTGCTTACCTCGACCCGCAAGGTCGGCCGGTATGCCTTCCCAACGTTGAAGGCGACCTGCTCACTCCCAGCGTCGTGCTGTTCGACGACGACGGCGTGGTGGTTGGCAAGCAAGCCGTGGCGGCCGCCTCGCTGGAACCGGAACGCGTGGCCGAGTCGGTCAAGCGCGAGATGGGCGGCAAGCATTACCACCGTCAGATCAACGGCCGATGGTTGCCGCCCGAAGTGATCTCCGCCTTCATTCTGCAGCGGCTGAAAGGCGACGCCGAACGTAAGCTGGGCCCGGTCCGCAAGGCGGTCATCACCGTGCCGGCCTATTTCGACGAAACGCGCCGGCGGGCGACGATGGACGCCGGCAAACTGGCCGGCCTGGAAGTGCTCGACATCATCAACGAGCCGACCGCGGCCGCGATTGTCTACGGCTATCAGGCTGGCTTTCTCGACCGATCGGGCACCGTCGCCGAGGGGAAATCGGTGCGCGTGCTCGTGTTCGACTTGGGTGGCGGCACGTTCGATGTGACGCTGGTCGAAATCGGCACGCAGTCGTTCAAGGCGCTGGCCACCGACGGCGACGTGCTGTTGGGCGGAAAGGACTGGGACGAGAAACTTGGCGAGATCGCCGCCGAACGCCTCAAGGCGCAGATCGGCGAGGACCCGCGGAACGATCCGGCGACGCGGCACGAGTTGCTTTTCGCCGCCGAGGCCGCCAAGCGCATGCTCAGCGAGCGCACCAAGGCCACGCTGGTCGTACACCACGGCGGCAAACGCCTGAAGGTCGACGTCACTCGCCAGGAATTTGAGGAGGCCACGCTGCCGTTGGTGCTCCGCACGCGGACATCGACCGAGCTCGTCGTGCTGCAAGCCGGCATGGCCTGGCAAGACATCGACCGCGTGCTGGTCGTGGGCGGTTCGACCCGCATGCCGATGATTCTGAAGGTGCTCGCCGAGCTGGCGGGCCGCGCGGTCGATCATTCCGTGGCGCCCGACGAAGCGGTGGCGCAGGGCGCGGCACTCTACGCCGACCTGCTTCTGCAAAAACAGGGTGCCGGCGGCGGGCACACGCAGTTCAGCGTGACCAACGTCAACTCGCACAGTCTGGGCGTGGTGGGCGTCGATGCCGAGAGCCGCTCGCGCGTGAACCGCGTTATCATTCCCAAGAATACGCCGCTGCCGCGCAGCAAGACCAAGCGATTCAAAACGTTCAAAGCGAACCAGGCGAACGTCAAGGTGACGGTGTTGGAAGGCGAAAGCGAAGTGCCGGACGCCTGCATCGAGGTGGGCACGTGCGTCATTCGCGACTTGCCGCCGAACTTGCCCGCCGGCTGGCCCGTGGAGGTGCGCTATTCATATCAGGAAAACGGCCGCTTGCAAGTCTCGGCGAAGCTGGTCGGACATGGAGCGCACGTAACGGCGGAGTTCATTCGCGACAACAGCCTTTCCGACGACGATCTGCTGCTCTGGGGCCAGGTGCTGGCCGACGAAGCGGCCCGCGATAAGGATCTGTAGGGAACGGGGTGCCCTCTGGGCCCCGTGGCGTTCCGCGAGGAATGAGGAACATCGTAGGGTGGGACCAGCGAGCTTGCGAGCGCCGGCCCACCATCGGCACGCCGCAATGTACAAACGATGCGCGAACTATCTCCGACGACCATGGCCAAAAAAGACGGCGATCTCCGGCTCCTCAAATCGGGCACAGTCTACGGCCCCATGAGCCGCGGCGACTTCGACCGGCTCCGCGCCGGCGGAAAGATCGGTCCGGACGACCTGGTTTCCGTGCGCGGTGGGGCGTGGACTCGGGTCGACGATTATTTCGCCGTATCGGAATCGCAAGCGGGCGCCGGGCCGCGCGGGCCAGCGCCGCTCGAATCCGCAGTGGCCGCTCGGCTGTCGCCCGACGACACCGATCCGGTGCTGCGACTGCTGACGGGCAAGCGCATCGTCAGCTCGCTTTCGCGTGCCGAGGTCAATCAGCTTCACCAATCGGGCCGCATTGACGACGACGATTTGATCTGCGCCTTGTACGGTCCCTGGATGCGCGTGGTCGACTTTTTGGCTCCGCCGCGCGCCAAACCGCCAGCCACGTTGCTTGAGGAACACCACGCGGCCAATGGCCCAACGTCAGCAACGGCCGCGACTTCATCGGCCGATGCTCAGCCGGCGCCGCCGCTCATCGCGAGACTGGTCGTCCCGGCGCCGGCGCCCGCAAGTGGAGTTCCGTCGTTCGTGCCGCCGCCGGCATCGCGTTCGTCGCTCGTTGACGTGTGGTACGTCCGCGTGCGCGGCGTTCATTCCGCGCCGCTGGGCAAGCGGCACGTCAAATCGCTCTTCGAGGCCAAAGAGATAACGCGCGACAACCTCGCTCGCCATCCCACCTGGCCCGACAACGCCTGGCTGCCCATCCACGCCATTCCGCAACTGGCCGACGCCGTAACGTAAGCGTCCCGCTTGCATCCAGGTGCGTCACCGCGAGCGGATCTTCTCCGTATACCTTGGTGAGGACGCTCTTGGCTTCGAAAAACACGGCCGTTGATGTGAACCACCCGGAGTGGGCGCGCAGCAGTTGCTCGCAGGCTGTTGCGGCCGGGTGGCCTTGCAGCAAGCTATAGACCAACACCATCGTGTCCAGTCCGCGCTCGAGCGCGGGACTAGAAGAGGAGATCATCTCCGCTCAACTCCGTAACGTCGGGTTCGGCGGCCGGATCACCCGGTCGGACCGAAAGTTTCGTGGCGAAAATATCATCCCAGCTCGCACGCGCAGGGCGAACGATGATTCCTTCAGGCGTTCGTTCCAGGCTGACCGCGCTCGAAAAGCCGAGGGCCTGCACCCAATCCGCTGGAAGTTGAATGCGGTTCCCCGGCTCCAAGGCGGTGATTTGAATTGCGCTCATTGGCACTCCTTCGACGCATCATCAATTAACTGCTCTCCGCGTCATTGTCCGCGCCGCCTGTCGCGGAATCAAGCCAGGCGTGGATTGCCGAGCAATTTCCGGGTCGCCGTTGCCGGTGCGGCGGGCTTCGAGACAACCGCAAACCCCAGTGGCGATTGCATTGCCGCCCGGCTCGCGCATAGAATGACCGGCTGGCTGTAGCCCGCTTGCTCCGCAAGCGGCTTAGTGGCCCGCTTGCTCCGCAAGCGGTTCAGTGGCCCGCTTGCTCCGCAAGCGGAAGCGCATTCGTTCAGCAGGGTCGGTTATGTCGGACTCGTTCGATCCTTATCGCGTCTGGCTGGGCATTCCGCGCGAATCGCGGCCGCCGACGCACTACGAGCTGCTGGGCATTTCGCCGAACGGGCACGAGCAAGCGGTGGTCGAAGCGGCTATCCAAGGTCTCTGGGCTTGAGTGGCACCTGACCTGGTCCTCTGACGCGCAGGACGCGCATCTGCTTGTTGGCGATAACAAAGACAGCCATTCGTAGATGGCGTCGACGTCGGCCTGGGCGCGGCGCAGCAGAAGAACCTGGAATGGCATTATTTGGCCGTAAGTCCGTGGCGGCGGCGGAACTCCCGGTCGAATTCTTGAAGTGGAATGCCCGCGTCGCCGTTCTCCATATCCGTCAGAGCCTCTTGCACGGCCAAAACGGCATCGCCCTCTTCATCCGCGGCTGGGTGCCGCGTGCGGCAGAGGTCCAAAGCCTCTTCCGGCGAGACGTCGCCGCGCCCCACGCTGAGTTGCTCCGAAATGAAGCGGTGAAAACTAGAAAGCTCGCTACCCAAGCCGCCAGACATAACTCCCTCCAAGGCTATCCTGATGTTGATGCTACGAACGCTGTCTCGTCGAGGAACTGCCGCCTACGTCATTTTCGGTGTCGCCTGTCCCGGAATCAAGCCAGACGTGGCTTGTTGGCTTGCTGCGTGCCTGTATCTGCTGGCTGAAACCGCGGTTGCCGCGCGGTTTCGGCCCGCGACGCTTGGCGTGATGGTTGCTTTGCCGCCCGATTTGCCCATAATAACGGGTTGGCCGTGGCCCGCATGCTCCGCAAGCGGTTTAGTGGCCCGCTTGCTCCGCAAGCGGAAGCACAATCGTTCACCCAAGGTCGGGTATGTCGGTCTCGTTCGATCCTTATCGCGTTTGGCTGGGCATTCCGCCCGAATCGCGGCCGCCGACGCACTATGAGATGCTGGGCATCTCGCCGAACGAGCACGAGAAGGCTGTGATCGAAGCGGCGGTGCTGCGGCAGAGCGGCTACGTGCGCAACTTCCAGATCGGTTAGTACGGCAAAGACGCCGCCCGCATCCTCAACGAGATCGCCGCCGCCAAAGCCTGCCTGCTCGATCCGGCCAAACGGGCGAAATACGACGCGGAACTTAAGGCGCGAGAACCGGCAGCCGCGAACGCGGCCTCGCCAGCTCTCCCATCGCCTGTCGGGTTGGGCGTCGACCTCGACCAACTTGCGGCAGCGGCCTCGATGTCGCCCCCCGCCCCACTCGCTGGTTCGCGGCAAGGCAGGCCGCAACGTTTGCCGACGCTTTCCGGACGAAGTAAGTCAGCGTCGTTTCCCTGGCAGATCCCAGCGGCCATGGCTGCCGCACTTGCGATTGTCGGGATTATATTTGTCGTTCTCCGGCCACGGGGCGATGAGCCGCAGGGTCAACGAACGACGACCGATGACGGTCCCCCATCAGCAGCTATCCAGGCCGGCAATTCGCCGACGGGCGTGGCCACTGCACGCGGTTCAGAGCCGGTCACCCTGAAAGGAAGTTTCGTGCCGGCCGAGACGAAGGCGCCTGACGCGTTGGGTAACGCCTCAGCGCCGGCTTCACCGGGACTTTATAGTGATTCCGGGAGCCATCCGACGGCGGAGTCTGGGTCGGCTGACAAACGGTGGTTCGAGGCAGTGACGGTTGTCCTCCCGACGTCGGAGGAAAGCGGGAAGAATTGGCGTTACTCCACCGCCCGCCCGCCCGATGACTGGGCGTCCCTCGGCTTCGACGATTTGTCGTGGGCGCGTGCTCCCGGCGGCTTTGGGACGCCAAATGCCCCGCAGCTTGCGGACGGGCGCGCGATCGTGCGCACCGAGTGGAAAACGCCAGATATCTGGCTGCGCCGGACGTTCGACTTGCCTGACAGCGCCGCCGACGCGGGCGTGCTCAACTACCCGCAGTTGGTGGTTTACAACGACGATGGCGCAGAGATTTATATTAATGGAATCCTCGTCGCACACGCGCCTACTGCGTTCGGCTACGTCGTGCTACCAATCCGTAACGTCGCGGCGCTGCGGCCAGGCAAAAACGTGCTCGCGATCCACTGCAACGAAAGTAGCGGCGGTTTCTTTCAGTTTATTGACGCGGGTTTGGTCGACAAGCCCTGGGTGAGGGATGTGGTGCCCGTATTGGAACAAACCGTCGGCACGTGGCACTACGCCACTCGCCAGCCCCCTGATTCCTGGAGCACCGAGGCGTTCGACGATTCATTATGGACATCGGGCCACGCAGGCTATGGCGCCGGATGGAAACCGGGCACCGAGTGGAACTGGCCAGGCCCAACAACCGCGGGGATTTGGGTGCGGCGGTCCTTCAACTTGGAAGCCGGTGAGGGGGGCGCCGCGTTACTCAACGATCCGCATCTGATGGTGCGCCACGTCGACGACGCCGAAGTCTATCTGAACGGTGTGCGAGCGGCGACC
>Ga0307373_10001759_pt1 | contig 40231 bp, 36 predicted proteins | sample OX2MG_FD_202534 | JGI IMG/M metagenome (GOLD analysis project Ga0307373, IMG submission 202534) | Soil microbial communities from Risofladan, Vaasa, Finland - OX-2 | ecosystem: Environmental > Terrestrial > Soil > Coastal area > Acid sulfate soil | place: Finland: Risofladan, Vaasa | collected...
GTTGGTAGATTACAACCGTGCGGGAGTTCCGCTCGTCGAGATTGTCTCGCGACCCGATATCAGCTCGCCCGACGATGCACGTGCCTATGTCAGCGAGCTGCGTTCGATTCTCGTTGCGAGCGGTGCCTCTGACGGCCGCATGGAGGAGGGGTCACTGCGCGTCGATGCGAATGTTTCGGTGAGACGCAGCGGTATGGTTGAACTTGGTACGCGTTGCGAGGTGAAGAACATGAACTCGCTCCGATCCCTCGGGCGAGCGATCGAGTACGAGGCACTGCGTCAGATCGGGCTGCTCGAATCTGGAGGGCGCGTCGTACAAGAGACCCGGCACTGGAACGAGAACGAGGGGAGGACGTCATCGCTGCGCTCGAAGGAAGAGGCGTACGACTATCGCTACTTCCCAGAGCCAGACCTTGTCGCGCTGAGCCCGGAGTCCGAGTGGATCGATGCGGTTCGTGACGCACTTCCACCGATGCCGAACGCGCGCCGCGCCACGCTTGGTGCCCTGGTTCTCTCGTCAGATCCTGGTCTTGACGAGCACGCGCTGCGTGACCAGATCGCAACTGTCGTCGATCTTGGACTCGACCAGTTGGTGAGCGAGGCAATTGGCGAGGGAGCTGACGGCCGACTCGCGCTTGCAAGGTGTGCGAACGAGGCGGCGACACGGCCGGACGCGGCCCGCGCCCTTGACCCCCGCGCATTTGGCGTACTGATCGGTCTCGAGGCCGGCGGAAAGATCTCCGCCACGCAGTCCAAGACCGTGCTGTTGGAGATGCTCGATGGCAGCGGCGAGCCGCTCGAGATCGTCAAAAGGCTTGGGTTCGAGGGGGTGGACAAGATTCATCTCGGTGCCATCATCGACCAGATCATCGCGGCCAACCCTGCCGAGTGGCAGCGTTTTGTCGAAGGTGACGAAAAGGTCGCGCAGTTCCTCTTTGGACAGGTGATGCGAGAGACCAAGGGCAATGCGAACGGAAAGCTTGTCGCCGAGGCATTTCACGCGAGAAAGAGCGGCTGACCGGATCTGGTCGAGCATCGTCCGTCGGCGATCTTTGGCCCGGGGTCACCCATTTTGCCAGTGTTTGCCAACAACGTAGTGTTATGGGATGGCGAACAGCGATGACAACCCGGTAGCAAAAAGTCTCAAGATCCATTCTCAGGACGTCACCGACGGTCCGCGTCGCGCAGGGGCACGGGCAATGCTTCGGGCCGTAGGGATGCATGATGAGGATTTTTCCAAGCCTCAGATCGGCATCGCCTCGACGTGGAATGAGGTCACACCGTGCAACATGTCGATCGATCGTCTCGCGCAAAGGGCAAAGGCCGGAGTCTTCGCAGCCGGTGGCTATCCGCTGGAATTTCTCACCATCACGGTTTCGGACGGAATCTCGATGGGCCACGAGGGGATGCGCGCCTCGCTCGTCAGTCGCGAGGTGATCACCGACTCGGTTGAGACGGTGATGCATGCCGAGCGCTTCGATGGGTTCGTGGGACTTGCGGGATGCGATAAATCGCTCCCGGCGATGTTGATGGCCGCGGCGAGGATCAATCTCCCGATGGTCTTTGTCTATGCGGGATCGATCATGCCGGGTCACTACCTCGATAAGACGCTTGACATCGTCAGTGTCTTCGAGGCGATCGGTGCGCACGCCGCCGGTCAGATCGATGATGACATGCTCTATCAGATCGAGAGCCATGCCTGTCCAGGTGAGGGAGCGTGCGCGGGAATGTTCACTGCGAATACCATGGCTTCGATTGGCGAGGCGATCGGAATGTCCCTGCCCGCAGGGGCATCCGCTCCGGCGATCGATGCTCGACGTGATGAGGTGGCATTCGACTCTGGTCAGGCGGTGATCCGGCAGCTTGAACTTGGGATCCGGCCGCGTGACATCATGACCAAGCATGCATTTGAGAATGCAATCGCGGTGACGATGGCACTTGGGGGTTCGACGAACGCGGTTCTTCATCTTCTCGCGATAGCGAATGAGGCAGAGGTCGATCTCAACATCGATGACTTTGCCAGAGTCGGCAAGCGGGTGCCTCATCTCGCGGATATGAAGCCGCACGGGAAGTTTCACATGTTCGACCTCGATCGCATCGGAGGAGTACCGGTGGTAATGAAGATGTTGCTCGATGCCGGGCTTTTGCACGGAGAGGTGATGACCTGCAACGGCTACACGATGGGCGAGAACCTCGAGAGGTTGGCGCCTCCAGCTCCCGACGGCGTCGTTGTCCATCCAATGGAGTCGCCGATCCATGCCAGAGGCGGGATCGTCATCTTGCGCGGCAGTCTCGCTCCCTCGGGGGCTGTGGTCAAGATCGCCGGAACTGATCTTTCTACCTTCGATGGGCCAGCGCGCGTCTTTGACGGCGAGGCGGTGGCGATGGACGCGGTCATGGCGGGCGACATTGTCCCGGGTACAGTGCTCGTCATCCGCTACGAGGGGCCAAAGGGTGGTCCGGGCATGCGCGAGATGCTCGCGATCACCGGGGCTTTGACCGGTGTTGGTCTTGGTGGGGAGTGCGCGCTCGTCACCGATGGAAGGTTCTCAGGTGGAACGCGTGGTTTTTGCATCGGACATGTTGCCCCGGAGGCGAGCGTCGGTGGACCGATCGGACTCGTCAAAGACGGCGATCGGATCGTGATCGACGCGAATGCGGGGACAATCGAACTCCTCGTCGATGAAGATGAACTCGAGCGACGCCGCGCCCTTTGGCAGCCGCTCGAACCGCGGTATCGCACGGGTGTGTTGGCAAAGTATGCCCGTCTCGCAACGGGCGCCGAGCGTGGAGCGGTCACGCTCGCCTGAGCGAACTCGACAGCGCAAACCACGACTGGTTTACTTGAACGGAAAGTTTTCAGGAGACCGCATCGTCGCCGTAGGTAGACTTCAAGGTCTTCGGCACTCACGAACGATGTAAGTCGACGTGGAGTGGTCGATGAAGATCATCAAAACGAATCGCGCCTGTTTTCTTACTTTTCGACTTTCTCGTAAGGGCAAGACTCATATGTCTTTACGATGACGTCCTTGGTTGCAAATCTCGGACAAAGCAATATAGGGTTCTATTCACATAACTCATTGTCAATTTGGCAACTGCTGTTGGTAAGGGGGAAATACCGACATGGCAACATTGGATTCTGATATCAAGTCACTCGTGCCGAGATTCCGGTTCGGTAATATCTTGCCGACCAAAGATGATCTCCATCGCGGGGCCAATTATCAGCTTTACCGGGTAGTTCCACTCGATGTGATGGAGATCTCTGTCGGACTTGGAATCACGGATTATACGAATGACAAAGTTGAAGAGGCGATGGGCAACTTTGAAGACTGTATTTCACGGCTCAAAGCAGAGCATGTAGATCGAATTATTCTCGCTGGTGCGCCGATCTCCGCGCAGCTTGGCCGACCACGTGTACTCGAATTGCTTGATCGAATTCAGCAAGAGGTAGGTGTTCCCGGTGACGCTCCTCTTGAGGCTGCAATAGCGGCAATGAATGGACTTGGGATGGATCGCCTCGCGATCGGAAGTCGATGGACGTCCGTGCTCAACAACAAGCTCATTGAGTATTTCAAGCTGGGAGGGATAGACGTTGTATTCGTGTCTGACCGCGGCCAGTGGGCGCGCGAGGCGTTTGGGATGTCGTTTGAGGAAGGGCTCGAGAAGGCAGTTGAGGTGGGACGGGAGGCCGCGAGTAATCCTGACGGCGAAGCGGTTTATATTGCTGGTGGCGCCGCTATGTCGCTGCATGCAGTTCCAAAGGTTGAGGCTGAGTTCGGCAAGCCTGTTTTCACCAACATGACTGCCGAAGTTTGGAATGGACTCGTGCACCCCGGCGTAATCGACCCGGTCGAAGGCTGGGGACGGTTGCTGGGCATGAGGTAGCTGGGCAACTTGCAAGGCCTTTGACGTTCAAATCTGTCGTTCACAGACGAGATTTCCACCTGACCTACGAACTGAATCTGGAATTGTTGTTCTCGGTGACGGGTTCCACCGCAATGTTTTGATCTTTCAGAGAGCAGCGCCACCTGTGGCTATTTTGGAATTTCGTTGAATACGGCAATAATCGAGACCAGGTGCTCCGCTCTCTGGCAGAAAAGATAGGTCTTGGTGTTCAACGAACAAAACTCGAAGCGTTCCGAAGATGAACGTGAGCACAGGTGACGAATAACGAGCCGTATGTTCCGGTGATACACGATTTGGCGGAATGGCTCCTCGACTCAAAATCATCTCTTTTGCCCGATGTGGTGCGTAAAGCTGCCTCCCGACAGACTCTCGATAGTCTCGCCTGTGCCTTTGGTGGTATTGAGCATGAAGCCTCCGAGGTTGCTCTTCGGGTGGTGCTCGATCAAGGAGAGTTGCCCGAGTGCACGCTTATTGGTCAGACGTCGAGAGCCTCAATGGCGAATGCAGCGTTCTACAACAGCACAATTGTCCGGGCAATTGATTGCAACGATATCTTTTTTCGTAACGGGCCACTTGGGCATCCGAGTGACAATATTCCAGTCGCGATCGCGATCGCGGAAAGACAGAAAGCGACCGGAATCGATTATCTCAATGCCGTGGTCTTGGGATACGAGATCAACTGGAGAATTCTCGATTACATCCGTGCTCATGCCGCAGCGCACGCAGCCCATTGGGACTATGTATCGTCGAGTGGAATAGTAAGTGCGGCGATGGCAGGTCTCTTATTGAAGCTTGATAAGAATCAACTCGCAAACGCGATGGCGATCGCAGGAGTTCAGGGATTTACGCTTTCAGGGATTCGCCGAGGAAAGGTCTCGATGCTAAAAGCTTCGGCAGGCGCTTTTGCTGCCCAGCGTGGAGTTTTCGCAGCCTTGCTCGCCAAGGAAGGTATGACGGGACCTGCCGAGTTCTTGGAGGGGAATGGAGGAATGCTAACTGCGCTCGCTCTGGACGACAGTGGGGATTTGAGACAGAGATTGACCCAATCGACTGCCTTTTGGCACATTCTTGATGTGACGTCAAAACCATATCCCGCTATCGGGACGAGCCAATCAGCAATTTCGGCCGTGCTCGGCATGCGACGTGAGTTTGAGGTAAACGTCGCAAGTATTCAACGCATTGAAGTGCGTCTTCCCGACGTACCAGCGGCGCGACTTCAGATGTCGGATCCGGACTTTCTCTCACCTACATCGCGTGAGACCGCGGACCACAGCCTGCCGTTTCTCGTTGCCGTAGCTCTTGAGGACGGTTGCCTTGGGATCGAACAGTTTAGAGGTAATCGATGGATGGATGAGACCACCAGAACGCTCATGGGTAGAGTCGTTCAGACGACCGATCCAACTTTGAACATACATGCGGTAAAGGGATACCCGACTGTTGTCGCGATCGAAACAGTCGATGGGGAACGCTATGAACGAAAGGTCCTCGATGCCCCCGGTAGTCCTGAATCTCCACTTACCGATAACGAGATAACCGATAAGTTTCTGTCCTACGCCGATCCATTTCGAGTGGTCGGCCACAAGAAGGAACTTGCTTGGCGCTTCTTGAACCTCGAGCACGAGCAAGACATATCAGCATTGATTCGATGTTTGGGCGGAAAAGCACCCGAGTCCGATTGATTCGCGACGCGGCTCAGTCCCTTTATTTCAGTGATGTGCGGTTCAACGTCTCGCGCGTGCAACCACGGATTTCAATTTCCCATCCGTATTCGCGAGGAATCGACTGCAATCGATCGACCCTTGTGCCGCGCGACGCGAGAGTGAGGCGAGCCATCGAGCCATATTGCAAACGTAAGATCCGCTTCATCGGAGCCAAGCGGGAGCGCAGCGCACGCACGCGAAGAAGTTGGATCTTGCGCACCTCGCGGGACTCCTCCTGAGAGCTGCTGCGGTCTCTGAGAACATGTGAGCTCTCCCTTGAGAGTTCACCGACCGGTGGTCGACGCATTTCTCGTGTCACAGGTTATAGTCTTCGGTGCGCGGCGTGAACTATATATTCCTTTGGGCAATTACAGAGTTCTTATCGGGAGCATGAATCAGACGAGTCGGCAACAACATAGGGACACGAGGTGTGATACGACGATGACGCAAGATAATTTCTCATACGACGGGATGCGCTTGGACTTCTCTGCAGACGAGTTTGCCCGGTTGACGCTAGCGCGACCTGAGAAGCGGAACGCGATTGGCTCCGAGATGTATGCATCTTTTCAGAGCGCTCTTCGAGAGTTAAATCGCCGCGAGGCCCGACTTTGTGTCCTGGCGAGTGAGGGTCCCAGTTTTTGTGCTGGAGCAGACCTGAAGGAGCTCGGTAAGGGGTTACCAGGAGCTCTCGACATGATTCGCGATATGGCCCAATCGGATATTTTATGGCTCGCGGAGGTACGAGGCGGTGTTCTCGGCGCGGCTGTCGCAATGGTCGCAGCCTGTCCGTTCGTCTTTTGTGATGAGACGGCGTGGTTTTCACTACCCGAGATAAAGCGTGGCATGTTCCCGGCTTCGATAGCAGACATTGTGGCCCTGGGAAGTAATAAAAGGTGGGCGTATTCGATGGCACTTTCTGCCCGGCGAGTTTCTGCCAAAGAGGCAATGATGAATGGACTCGTCACTGAGGTTGTTCCAGAAAGTTTGCTCGCTGAGCGCAGTATTTCTTTCGCTCATGAAATTCAAGCAATCTGGGATAAAATAATCCTGAGTATGGAGGACTGGAGGGGTTCGCTTCGTCTGTCTGTTGCGGAGTTGTTGAACGCGCACTAGGTGAGAGTATGGAGGCCTAATACGTACATCCGGTATTTTCTCGAAGATCGTGATCTGGTGAATCGATTAGCGCATAGACGAGAGCCGCCGTTCGAAAATGATGAATCGAGGTGCTGTAGATATTGGCTAGCGCATCGCAAGAGAATTTTGAAAGTCTTAAACGAGCAGCTCTGAAACTTGGAGTAGATATTCCAGAGTTCGTCGATCCAATTGAGCGTCATGCAGTCGTGTCAGGCCATCGTCTCCATTATCTCGATTGGGGGAACAGCCAGAGACAACCGATTGTCTTTTTACATGGAAGGGCATTGACGGCCCACACTTGGGATCTCGTATGTCTCTCTCTCCGACAGGAATATCACTGTATTTCAATTGACCTTCGAGGACATGGAGAAAGCGAGTGGTCCCCTGTCGTGGACTACCGTCTTGAGACAATTTCAGACGAGATTCGGGCGTTCAGCGAGCAAGAGCTCTCATCGTCACCAATATTTGTTGGTATGTCATTGGGAGGTATGGTTGCGATGCGAGTTGCAGCTACTTTGCCTGTATCTCCTGAAGCGTTAGTCATTGTTGACATCGCTCCAACGCCACCTCGCAGTTTGGGTAATGGAGATGGTCACCAAGTTTCTCCTAATCGGTTTAATGCAGGTCCAACTGAACTCAACACGATCGAAGATTTTGTTGAATGGGCGATGTCATTTAATCCTCGTCGAGATCCGAAATCCCTACGGTCGAGTATGTTGCACAACCTTCGTCAAATGCCGACTGGTAAATGGACGTGGAAATATGATCCGCGCCAGTTCGAAATTGATCATGACGACGCTTCGCCGGCAAAAGGTACTCTTGATCATTGGGAAGATGCAAGATTGGTTCGGTGTCCAACGCTCATCGTTCGAGGTGCCGAAAGCCAGCATCTTTCGCGAGAGGGCGCAGAGGCATTCGCAAATGAGCTAAGCCACGGTCAATGGGTTGAGGTTGATGGCGCGGGGCATTCAGTTCAAGGTGACAATCCGTCGGGACTATTAAAAGAGCTTCGTGGGTTCTTTGCTAGGTTAGGAATAACTGCATGAGACAAATTCCGCGGATTGTCATTGAGTCTCAAGTACAATCCGGGATTCGTGCTAGGAAATCGATCTTTGATTATTATTGAGATGAAAGCCTGACCCAAATTGATTCCGTGCGATCTTCAATAACGATATTGCATGCCGCCGATGTACATGTGGGTTCGGGTGAGCCTGCAGCTACGGCGTTTTCAGCTTTGATGGCACTTGCGCGTTCGCGAGCGTTTGCTGCTCTCGTGATTGCCGGCGACCTATTCGATCATGCTCGAGTGTCACAGGACTCGGTTGACTGGGTGGCTCAAGAGCTTGGAAGTCTGGATATTCAAGTAGTTATCTTGCCAGGAAATCATGACTTGCATGGTCCTGAGTCAATCTACGCGAGGTTTGATCAAGAGCATCGTTATTCAACATTGCACGTGTTGTCGGATCCAAACGGAGAGACTTTCGAGGTTAAAGATGAGGATCTAACCTTTTGGGGGCGCCCAACTCTCGAACATTCGCCAGAGACGAGGCCCCTCGTGGGCATTCCAAAGCGACCAGATCGCGGATGGTCCGTCGTAGTTGCCCATGGAACTGCGAAGTCATCGGACGTGCCTACTGTTGAAGGGTCACCGATATATCCAAGAGATTTCAGTGTTGTCGATTGGGACTATGTGGCGTTAGGTCACATCCCACGATTTTTACGCGTACGCGAATCTCCAGTCCCCGCTTACTACGCAGGGAGCACCGTTCGATCTATCGATGATCGCCCAGGAGGTGCGGCAATCGTAGATCTGTCTCGCGGTCAAGTTGCGACGGTAAAGTGGATTTCGCTTGATAATCCCCTCTGGACGGGCGCGCGTTAGGGTATTGGGATTTCTGATCCAGCGTCGTTGAATTCGATCTATATCCGGGATAACAAATTCCTGTTTGATCGTTCAGGTCTGTTCCGCGATTAACTTGACGAACTCGAACAGTAAGCGGAGCCACATTTTTTTCGCGGTGCTCGCCACATGTAGTGTCTTGAGCGTGCTCGACTGGGATCAGGCTGTCGAAAGAGAGACCGGTGGTTTCAGATGTTCTTTCGTTGAGAGAGCAGCAGTTTCAATATTGATCGGTCTTTGCTTCGCCTGGTCGTCTGAGCCGCTTTACTACTCTTGAGCGAGATCATCTCGAGCGTCTTTGTTCCAAATCGACATCAGTTAAATAATGAATTCGCACAGAGTCGGACAAGACGAGCCAGCGATTGACATTACTTTGCTCGAGAGGTTACGCTACCGACAACAAATTTGAACCAAATGAATTAGAAATTGTGTATCCGAGATAAAGGGCTCGTTGCCCGCGGAGTTCGCGGATTGTCTTAGACGGGGGAGACAATTTAGGTGGCGCACGATATGGCTGACGTTGGCAATGTGCAAGGTTCGTCCAGCGTGGCAGGAAGTGGTCTCAGTGGTTCGGGCAGATCAGACGCGCTGGACTCCGCAATTTCATGCGAGTCAATATTTCGTGCTTTCGCGCCGACCCGCAAGGGAACAAAACCGCTTGTCGTACTCTCCGATATAAACCTCACTGTTAAGCGAGGCGAATTCCTCGTGATTGTCGGTCCGAGCGGTTGCGGCAAAAGCACGTTGCTCAACATTATGGCGGGTACTGACAAGGCAAGCCGGGGCAGTATCAAGATCGGAGAAGGTTTAGATCGACGGGCCTACGTGTTCCAGCGCGAGACGCTGTTGCCTTGGCGGACCGCGTTAAACAATGTCGAACTTGGTTTGCTCGCATCTGGCAAGACGAAAGGGCAACGTCGCGAAGAGGCCAGAAATTGGCTTGCTGCGGTTGGCCTTAAGGGATTTGAAGATAGTTATCCCGCGAAACTTTCAGGCGGTATGCGGAGGCGTGTCGTTCTTGCTACTGCCTTTGCGCATGGTCCTCAGGTGTTGTTCATGGATGAGCCATTTGGAGCGGTAGACGCGCAGACACGTCTTCAACTCCAAATTCAATTGCTCGGACTATGGGAACAAGATCGTAAGACCGTCGTGTTTGTCACGCACGATATTGAAGAGGCTCTGCTTCTCGGAGATCGCATTGTCGTAATGAGTGGACGACCGGGTCGAATCGCGGATATCCATGAAGTTTCCTTGGCGAGGCCGCGAAGCATAGAGAACGTTCGGTTTGACGCAACACTCGCGGGGGTTGCTCGTGAGATTTGGCTGCAGTTGCGACAAGACGAAGAACAAAATGAAAAGTGATGAGTCCCTTTCTCAATATGTCGAATTATTTAGACGCGCAGATAAACAGAGGTATCCAACCGTAATGGATTCTCTTCAAACTCGGGCGCAGTCTTGAATTCCGGAGAGTTGTCAGCAAAGGGTTGTTATGTCGACTCGTGAATCTCACGTCGAGAGTGCCGACGAAGCGTGGTTGGAGCAGGTCGTCCTCAAAGCCAGGCGTTCCCGCGTTATTGATTCCTGGATAATCTGGATTGAACGCGCCGCGATCATCGGCACACTCATCGGCGGGTGGCAGCTCTTTGTCTCAGCGTTGAAGATTAATCCAGAGATTCTGAGCAGCCCAGGTGCCGTAGGCTCTACGTTGTATCACCTCTTGCAAAAGAGAGTCTTCTATTATGACCTGAGGGTCACATCTGAAGAGGTACTTCTCGGTTTGTTGCTCGGAGTCATTTCGGGTTCGATAGTCGGAATTGTTTTCATTCTGCTTCCGCGGATCTCAGATGCTCTGCAGCCATTGTTAGTTGGCTTTAATTCGATGCCAAAGATCGCATTGGCGCCGCTTACCATTATTTGGTTTGGATTGGGAATTTCTTCGAAAATTCTCTTGGCGGCTCTTGGAGTGTTCTTCATAATATTTTTCAATATCGCAGCTGGCGGCGCGTCATTAGATAGAGCGGTGATGGATAATCTCGCCATCATGGGTCTATCACGACGCAAGATCGTTTTGATATTCATTCTGCCTTCGGTCGCGACCTGGATTATTGCTGCACTTAAAGTGGCTATATCAGCCGCGCTTATAGGTGCTGTCATTGGTGAATACATAGGTGCGGACGCGGGAATCGGATATGAAATAGAGAATGCTATTAACTCCCTTTCGATTGCGAGAATGTTTACCCTGCTGCTAGTTCTCGCAATCATGGGCGGTCTCGCTTACGCTCTCGTCGCGTTTATTGAACGAAGATTGTTGCGTTGGAGTAGGTAGTTAATGCGTCAGAGGAGAGGCTTTTGTTTTTACGTATGAGAAAGTCAAATGAAGTCCGATCTGGCTCGGAAGGCGTACAGACACATCAAACTACAGAATCAGAAGAATCTTGGATTGCAGCTGTGGTCCAGGAAAATCGAAACCAACGAAGAACAAACAGACGGATCATCTGGCTGGAGCGCATAGGGGCCGTCGTATTGTTCTTGACGGGTTGGCAGTTATTAAATTCGCTCGGAATCGTTCTTCCCATTCTTATCAGTAGTCCAAGACTTATCGGATCCGACATGGTTCAGCTTTTTCAGACCGGAAGTTTTTATACGGACGCGTTGACGACCTTGCTCGAGATGATTTCGGGATTAATTATCGGAACCATTATTGGAATCTCTGTTGGGCTGGGTATTGGTATGAAGAGACGACTCTCCCGTGCGGTGCAACCATTAGCGGTTGCCGCACATTCTATTCCTGCGGTCATTCTTGCCCCACTCGTTGCTGTTTGGTTTGGATTTGGTTTTCAGCCAAAGATAGGAATTGTTGCGCTTGCGGTCTTTTATCCAATTTTCTTTAATACGTTGACTGGCGCATCCAACATTGACGAGACGTTGGTGTCGAATTTGAAGATATTCGGACTTTCGCGTCGTTCAATAGTCCGACACGTGTATCTGCCGTCGGCAGTTGTTTGGACCGTTGCGTCACTGAGGACGGCGGTTTCTTTCGCGCTTACAGGTGCCATCGTAGCGGAATTTGTGGGGGCAAGACACGGTCTCGGAGTCGCTATGGTGGACGCGTCGCAGTTTCTCCACACGGCCCGTGTGTTTTCAATTTTACTCGTGCTAACAACATTTGGTGTGGTGTTCGGATTCTTGGTTCGTGCCTTAGAGAACTATATGTTTCGATGGCAAAGGTGACACTGGCTTGGAAGTGAGCTGTCTGATTACGTTCGTGAGACCGGCGAGTCGACTTCTTAACGGCTTATATCGGGTTTAGGAAGAAAAGGAAAGAGGAGACATGACCAGCGTTCGTATTGGGATGGTAGGTGATATCTATTTCAAAGACGATGATTCTTGGTCGATTGTCGAACCTGCCTCGCGTGTGACAACCTCGTTTGAGATTATGTTGGGAAATCTTGAAATTCCCTTGTGCAACACCGGGACGGCAGCTCCGAAGGCGAATGGACGCCTTCGTCAAGACCCAAAGCATGTTGACACGATTTCACGAGCAGGCTTTACCGGAGTGACCCTTGCAAATAATCACGCGATGAACTTTGGTGCTGAGGGCCTTTCCCAAATGATTCGCGTGTTGGATTCGGCAGGAATCGCGCATGCTGGCGGCGGAGACTCGATTATCGAAGCTCACAGAGCGGCGCTTATACCGAGTAACCAGATGACGGTGGCTCTACTTAGCTACACGTCTGTTTACGCGCGCAACATTTTTGAATCTCGTGAAGATCGACCTGGGCTGGCAACGGTACGTGTAGATACCCTTTACGAAATTCAATCCCGTCATTTTGAAGTGCCCGGGATGCCACCGCTCATTCGCACTATCGTTGCAGATGAAGATCTTCAAAGAGTCCGAGTTGACATTGATGAGGCCCGCAGTTTGGCGGACGTCGTCGTCGTTGGATGGCACTGGGGGTACGGGATCGGTAACACGGCCGTGCTCCCGTATCAGGTGGAGCTCGCGCATTTCGCGGTAGACAGCGGAGCCGATGTCGTGATGGGGCATCATCCCCATGTGTTGCAGCCAATCGAATTTTATAAGGGCAAGGTCATTTGTTACAGCCTTGGAAATTTCTCGCATGCACTTGAAGGAGGTAATTTTCCGCGTGAGACGGCAGTCATCGAAATTGAAGCCTCGATGGAACAGACAATTGAAGCCGTCAGAGTGTATCCACTCTGGTTTGAAGACGAAATCCGTCCATTGCCTCTAGGAGTTGGCGATGCGCGCGCAGTCGCGGTTCTTGAAAGGCTTGGGAATGGAGGTAATGTTCTTATGACTCCGGACGGTGATCTGAGCTTTAGAGTTGTTCCAGCTTCGTAATCCTTCTTATCTAACGTGGGCATCGTCTTGTGCCTGCTAAGAACGCTTCTAATACCACTAATGCGACGATTAACGGAGATCAAGTGATGCCAATTGGTGCGAACCGAGATGATATGAACGTGACGTAGTCGAAGAGTCGCGTAATTTTTCAGATCGAGTTGGCGAAGAAGCGATCTGTCTGAGCGCGTGTTGTTGAAGGAGCACGAGCAGAGATTTCAAATCCGAAAAGTGTGACCAAGAATACAGAGGGTAGAAATGAAAATCCTATTTATGTTGCCGGCGGCCAAGGGGATCTATGCCGATGAGGCGGAGAACAGGCGCATCAGCGTCATTCAATCGTATGCGACGCCGACGATTCAAATCGACATTGTGAATATGCCTGGTGTGTCGGGGTTTAGTCCATGGGGTCAGAAGCAACCCGATTCGTACAAGTCTGCCGGCATTATTCGAGCTCACGAACTTGGCGCTGAATGTGCCCTTCAGGCGGAAAGCGATGGATATGACGCCTTCTGTCCATTTGGGCTCATCGATATCGGAGTTCAAGAGGCGCGCCGGCGAGGGGTAGGCATTCCGGTGATAGGAGCGGCTGAATCAAGTGCATTGATATGCGGAATGCTCGGTCGTCGTTTCGCTCGGTGTTTTTATCTCAAGAGCGAAGAGATTGAAGACCAAGCAAGAGATCGCGTTATTCCCTGGGGACTTCAAGATCTCTTCGTTGGAACTACTGCGATAGGGATTCCTAACTCCGAGTACCCTCATCGGCGAAAAGAGGTGCTTTCGCGATTTGTCTCGTGTGCAAATGAGGCGCGTGAGATGGGCGCTGAAGTCATGGGGATGATTGGTATGTCAATCTGTCCGATTGAATTTTCATCCAAAGAGCTTTCGCAAGCTTGCGGAATGCCGGTCATCGATGGAATCGCTGCCCAAATGTCGATGGCTGAGTTTTGGAACGTATCTGGTTTGCCCGGTTCGTTGATGAAGATTCCAAGATAAAAAACTCAGCGATTTCCAGCATGGCGCGTCTGCATAATTGGATTGAGGTGGGTACCGGAATCAGATTTTTATCTGGCGTAAAGAAGTTGAGCTGTTCTTGCCTAATCGTGAATCAAACGACTCTTGTCTAATCCAGCGATTCAAGTTGCGAACATCATTGACCTGATCGAGTCTTTGGTAGCTTGACATCTTGGGAATGAGATATGTAGCTTGGGGTTGCGAGTAGAGCTTGCAGAAATCAGCTTTTAAAAGCTTTAGTTTGAGGTAGCAAATGGGGAATGCATACTTCATACGCCTTGGATTTTTTCTGGGGCTATGTAGGGGGCGTGCGACGTGTTGTATGTGGAGTCGGTGCGTAGCAACTGTGAAATTGACAAGGAGACGGTGAATGGATTTTCCGAAATATGAGACGGTAAAAGTCGAGCGAGAGGGAAATGGCGTTACTTGGGTCATCTTGAATCGGCCAGAAAAGATGAATGCGATGAACCCCACACTGAACCAAGAGATGCTTAGCGTTCTCAATGTCATTGAGACCGATGAAGAGACTCGGGTCATGGTGCTAACCGGCGCTGGCCGGGCTTACTGTGCGGGTCAGGATATTAAAGAGACATTTCGGGAGCGCGATGCTGACCGCGATGCGCATAAACTTCCAACGCTTGGGCAGGATTGGCGATTTGACAAGCTGTACTACCTTCCTAAGCCCACGATTGCGATGGTCAATGGCTGGACTTGTGGAGGGGCTTTTACTCATCTTTTTGCGTGTGATTTTGCAGTTGCCTCGGAAGATGCAAAACTTTGCCTCTCCGAGGTCAACTGGGGAATTATTGCTGGAGGCCTCGTCACCAAGGTGATTTCAGCCGAGCTCCGCTATCGTGACGCGCTTGAAGCCCTATTGCTCGCAGAGCCTTATTCGGGAACGCGCGCGGCTGAAATTGGCTTTGTCAACTACGCAGTTCCTGCCGCAGAATTGCGTTCGGCAACACTTGCATTGGCGGACAAGATCATGACGAAGAGCCTACCGGTCTACGTGGCCCAAAAACTTGCCTATCGTGCAGTGCTCGGCATGGATTGGGCTTCGGCAAAGACGTATCTTGCTAGCGAAGGTGAAAGGTTGCGTATTTCAGATCCAAGTAGAGCCTCTGGAATGCGAGAATTTCTTGACAACAAAAGCTACAAGCCCGGACTCGGAGCCTTTCCGAAGTCGTAGCGAGTTCGTCACGGTGGAGGACCATTCGCCCCGTATTCACCCGCAGTCGTTGTGATGCCAAGGGCAAGGTTCCTTGCGAGCTTGCCCTTGGCGTTCAGTCACTTTGCTAGGCAGAGTTTGTGCTCCGTCTTGTTTGGGGATGCATTGATAAATCGGAATCTTGTGACATTCAACCGTGGCGATCATGAGAGAAATGCTCCCGTGAGAGTCGAATGGCAAATCCTCAGGAGGGTGACATCGAATACCACGGATGTGGTACCGCCTACTGCGGCTCTGTTGACAGAATAAATATTCAAAGAAGTATCCGAATAGCTTGCAAACATAGGAGCCCCAGATGCTAGCCGAGGCAATATTTTATCCAGAGAACATGGCAATAGTAGGTGCGAGTCCGCGGCCAGGGAACTGGAGCGGTCATGTCATGGAGAGCCTTCGTTTGGCGGGATATCCAGGTGCGATCTTTCCGGTAAACCCGAGATATGAAGAGGTATGGGGACTTCCAAGTTTTGCCTCTCTGACAGATATACCTATTCGACCCGATCAAGTGCTTGTGTTAGTGCCAGCGGAACACGTCTCGGGCGTGATAACTGAGGCAACCGGGCTTGGCTCCCGTTCGGCAATAATCTACACAAGCGGCTTCGGCGAGGATCAGTCTCCAGTAGCGCAAAGTCGTAACGAGGTGTTGCGGAGCATTGTCCGCGATTCAGGTATGGCGGTGTTGGGTCCGAACTGTCTCGGGTATGCCTCTTATCCGTCTCGCGCGTTTGCGCTTACAAATGGTGCGACGGATGCCGTGATCGAAAACGGATCTGTAGCAGTAGTCGCGCAGAGCGGAGGTGTGGCCCTTTATTTACATAGCGCGATGCTGTTGCGAAATCTTGGAGCAAGATATATTGCGTCAAGTGGAAATGAAGTTGGACTTTGCTTGGAGGACTACCTGGAGTACTTCATTTCTGACGAATCAGTGAAGACGATTGGCGCGTTTATTGAAACGGTAAAGGACGTCGACCGCTTTCTTGCATTGGCACAGCAGGCCGCGAAGCTTGGAAAGCCGATTGTCGCGGTGAAGATGGGTGGATCCGAGGGTTCGAGACGCGCTGCAGTTGCTCACACTGGAAGGCTCGCGGGTTCCGGTCGTGCATTTCATGATGTTGCGCAAGAGCACGGAGTCATCGTGGTGAAGAACAGCGATGAAATGGTCGATGTATTTTCAATGCTCGCGTCGGGAGTCATCCCAACATCACGACGATGCGGAGGTATAACCGTGTCGGGAGGACTCAAAGGTATCTTGCTTGATTCTTCGGATCGAAATGGGCTTACTATGCCCGATCTGGCGCCCGAAACTTTGGCGAAGGCGTCTGCGCTGATGGGCGTTGGTACCGCGGTAGGGAATCCACTAGATACCGGATTCACCGGGCTATCAGACAAGGAGGCACTCCATGCACTCATGGCGTTAGTAGCGAGTGATCCCAATGTTGACAATCTCATTGTGCAACAACGTCTACCGGAATCTGACGACGATGAAGACCTGATCGCAGCGCTGCGAGCGGCGTCTAAGGCTGCTGAGTTTTTGGACGGCGTAGCGGTGGTTACCGAAGGGTTCATGACGAGCACTCCGAGTTCGGGTGCTTTCCGTAGACTCACGGAATTCAAGAACCTTTGTTTTGCCCACTCTGCTGAAAGGGCTATGGAAGCGCTTTCTCACGTGGTGAAGTATTCCGAAACTCTTTCGGAGACGAATGCTTCCGATGAGGCTTCAAATGTCTACGTAGAGACGAAGAAAGGGTCCTCGTTATCAAATACGCTAAATCCAGATCTTTTGATCGATGAGCTAGCAGTGAAACGAGTTCTCCAAAGTTACGGAATGCGTGTTCCGGAGATCAGGACGTGTGCCCTCAACGAGGATGGATCTGTTCCGACTCTGGATCCTGAACCTCGATTCCCAATTGTCATTAAGGCAGTTGCAAGTGGCGTAACTCATAAATCTGAGTTGGGTTTAGTGTCGAGTCTTGTATTGTCAGACGCTCAGTTTCGGTCTGAATATAAGCGAATTGTGGACAGCGTAAAGGCAACGATCATTGACCCAGCGAGCGTAACGATGACTTTAGAAGAGGGAGTACTCGGCGGCATCGAATGCGTGATTGGTTTTACTCGTGATCCAGAGCTTGGAGATCTCGTCATGTTTGGGTCAGGTGGTCTTGGAGTTGAGCTCTATGACGATGTCGCATTTGCGTTGGCGAGTTCAACTCCGGCTGAACTTGACAGAATGATTAAGCGCACGCAAGTGGGTAAGTTGCTCGCAGGAGGGCGTGGTCGAAAATACGATATAAGTTCCGTCGTAGATGCCCTTGTTGCAATCCAGAATTTTGCTGCCGACGCGGGACGGGGCATAGCGTCTGTCGAACTCAACCCGATTATTGTTCGATCCGAAGGCCAAGGAGTTTACGTGCTCGACGCGGCGGTGGTTCTTGCCGATTAATTCATTTAATTGGCTGAACAAAATGATTGAGCCCGCATTCTTTGAGGGGAGGTTCTCGGTACGGTGAATAACCAGATCAGATGTTCGAGATCTGGCAGGGGGATTTTTCCTCACTTGGAGAACCAACGAACCTGAGGAACAAGCTGTACCGACGGTGAGCGCCGCGCCGCCAAGGCAGTGGAGTTGCTCGGAATTAGGGGGATATCGATGTGCGCAAATGGTCCAATAAGAACATATGAGATGCTCATCGGAGGGACGCTCCGACAGGCGCTCGGCGGTGAATTACTTGATTCAACGAATCCCGCGACAGGCGAGATCATTGCGCGCTTTCCTCGTGGCCAAGCCATCGATATCGATGCGGCTGTGTCGGCGGCTGAAGAGGCATTTGCGGGCTGGTGGGCGACGCCTCCTCGCGATCGTGCCGGTTGCCTTGAACGACTCGCCGATGTCATTGTCGAGAATTCGGGAGAGCTTGCGCTTCTTGATGTGACTGATAATGGAAGTCCCATTCGAGAGATGAGGAACGATGCTTTTGCCGCAGCGCGTCAGCTGCGTTATTTCGCCGGGTTGGTTCTTGAGCAACGAGGTGAAACTGTGCCAGTCGCTCATAACCGGCTCAATTACACATTGAGACATCCGTTTGGAGTCGTTGGTCGAATCATTCCATTCAATCACCCATTGATGTTCGCAGGCGGTAAAATCGCCGCTCCGCTGATCGCGGGGAATTGTGTAGTGTTGAAGCCTTCTGAACATACATCTACTTCTGCATTGCGACTTGGAGAGCTCGCCGCCGATATTTTCCCACCGGGAGTGCTCAACATTGTGACCGGCTTGGGATCTGAAGTCGGGGATGCTCTCGTCGCACATCCTAAGGCTCGCCGGCTGGCATTTACAGGATCTGCTGAGATCGGTCGAACCATCCAGGCGCGCGCCGCGACACAGGTTGTCAAAACAGTGACTCTAGAACTCGGTGGGAAGAATCCAATCGTCGTCTTTAAAGATGCAGACGTTGATGCTGCCATAAGCGGAGCGTTACGCGGTATGAACTTCACCTGGCAGGGTCAGTCATGCGGCTCTACTTCCAGACTCATTGTGCATGAATCCATAAAGGAATATTTTGTGGATCAGCTTTCGCAGAAGATGGGAGCTCTTCGATCTGGTGATCCCGGCGATGAAAGCACGGATACCGGCGCAATAGTCCATCGGCGTCAATACGACAAGGTCATGCAGTATCTCGAAATTGCTCGAGCGGAGGGACTTGAAGTGGTCACTGGAGGGGGTCGACCCAATGACCCAAGTCTGAAAGATGGAATGTTTATTCGACCGACTTTGTTTCAGAATGTTCCTTCGAATTCGCGGCTACTCAAAGAGGAGATCTTCGGTCCGGTACTTGTGACCGTGCCTTTTCATGATTATGACGAGGCCATTCAAATTGCAAACGATGTCGCTTACGGTCTCACAGCATCCGTCTTTACACGCGATTTGTCGACCGCGCATCGGTTCGCACGCGATATTGAGTCGGGATATGTGTGGGTGAATGATGCCTCGGCACATTTCCCAGGTACTTCGTATGGGGGGGTGAAAGATTCAGGTGTCGGTCGTGAAGAGAGTCTTGAAGAGATTCTCTCATATAGCCAGATCAAAAACGTAAATGTTCTCTTCGGTTAGTTCTGGTACCTTCCTGTGTTCGTATTATCCAAAGGTTTTATTTAGCGCTAGGAGTGAATCGAAGAGAGAGTCAAATGGTCTTGCACGGAGTCGATGCTTGAATTCGTCTTGTCGGAGGTGATGGAGAGTCGTTGGAATCAAAGTATTGCCGGTGTCGGCTCGTGGGAAGGAAACTGCATCTCTCATCAACATCGTGGAACCGCGCCAAAGTACTAATGCATATTCGTCTAACGAAATCAGGGAGCGAGTAATCGATACGGCGTCGGCGAATGCATAGATTTCGGTATACGCCGGAGCTAGCATAAAAATGCTAATCGATCGGACTAGGAGGGGACTTAATTGCTTGGAAGATCCGTGTTCGGAAAAGTTCTGATATTCCAGAAAGTAACGACTTATGTGGCTGCTATTGCTGCTTTCGCGATGGGGCTGGGAGCGATTTTTGCCGTTGGGATGAATAGCGCAGGAGCGACCTCGACTGATGCTGCTTCGAAAGTTCCAATTCCGTATTGCTTAGAGGAACCGCTTACTGGTAACGCCGCTTCATTGGGACTGCCGTCAGAAGAGGTTGCAACAATCGTTGTAAACCATTTGAATGCTACTGGGGGTATTGACGGTCATAAAATTATTTTGAATGCGATTGACAGTCTTGGTACTGCTCAAGGTGGTGCGGCGGCAGCGAACCGTGCTGTCTATGTAGATCATTGTCCATTAATTTCTGGCGGGTTCGCATCCGTGATGCTTGCCACCCAACAAGTTGCTGCACCCGCGAAAGTGCTCGTGTTGAACGATGGAGGTGCTGGTACTGAGCTGCTTCGAAAGCCCTATCTCTATGACCTCTCACCACAGCCTCCAGTTCTTGCTCCGGCGGGGGCAAAGTGGCAAATTGCCCACGGGGTGAAATCGATCGTCGAGATCTATTCGGACGATGCTTATGGTGAACAGAACGCATCTGTATACAAAGGCGTTTTTACTCACCTCGGTGGAAAGGTTCTTGGAATGATCCCGTTCCCATTAGGGACAACGGATTTTTCGGCCGAACTTGCCCAAGCAAAGTCATTGAATCCAGATGGTTATTATTCAGTTGTTCTTGGTGCTTCGCAGGGTTTCCTTGATAATCAGGTAGCTTCGGCGGGCCTGATTGGGAAGATGTGGATGGGGCCGTTACTCAGTGGTAATTACAAGATTGCTGGAACGAACGAGAACGGAACTGCAACATCTGGATTTATAGGAGTGAACCCGTATGTCAACCCCAACGCGAAGAGCGTCGTGCAGTTGGCAAAGTGGTGGGCTGTGGCATATCCCTCTACTCCGTTCTCCCCAACATTGTCGTATCTCAACGGATATCAAGAGTTAGAGGCATTTGTCACGCTTGAAAAAGAGGCAATTGCCGATGGACTCAATCCCCTTCGAGGTTCATCGCTGCTTAAGGAACTCAACAAGCATCCGAAGATCCCGAGTGTGTCAACAAACCAATCGATTACGTTCAATCTTGGGACTCATGGTTCGAACGAAGACATCGCGATTCAGAACCTTGTAGGTAATGGGACTACCGTTAGCACTCTCAAGTTGATAAAGAGCTAACCCATCTGAGTCCACGACAGGCAGGGGTTGGATGATCCAACCCCTGCCTGGTGCGTAGCGCTTGTTAAGGGGAACAGGAATCAAATGGTCCGTCTTTTAAATCTCATTATTATTGGTGTGACCACGGGGAGTCTTTATGCTCTCGTGACCGTAGGCTTTGGACTAATTTTTAATGCGACACACATATTTCATCTAGCACACGCAGCAGTAATTTGTATATCTGCTTATATCGCCTATACGGTCTCAGTGGACCACCATGTACCACTGCTGTTGGGATTCTCGATCGGACTCGTAGCATCCGTAGTTGTCGGCATTGCCTGCGAAACATTCGTATACGGACCTTTGCGAGCTCGAGGTAGCGACCCTAGATCGATGTTCCTAATGTCTGTCGGGCTATTGACCGTAGCCGAGGGGTCTTTGGGTGCAATTTATGGTCCAACGGCACTTTCGTTTAGCGCTTTACCCTACACTTCGGTGAACACCGGAAGCATCACGGTTCCTTGGGCAAACATATGGATGCTCGCTGCTTGGCCAGTCGTAGTCGTCGTGGGAGCTTATTTGAAATGGGCTCCCTCGGGTCGGATGATAAGGGCAATAAGCGATAACTGGCGAACCGCGGAGGCCATGGGAGTTCGGAATCGTTATTATTACAAAATTGTATTTGGTATTGGGTCAGCACTCGCCGCACCGTTCGCGCTGCTTTTTGTCTGGCAAAACGGTTTGACTCCGACGTCTGGACTACCCCCACTTCTCATTGCTTCCGCGGCGGTCATACTTGGAGGTAGAGAGAGCCTCGTTGGAGGTTGCATCTGGGCGCTCGTACTAAGTCTTGTTGGATCCCTATCGACGGAGATTATCTCTCCTGCTTGGCAGCTTGCGGTTATCTTTGGTTTAACGTTCATCGTGCTTCTCATAAAATCAATGATGACGGAAGGTGGCTTATTGACCGGAGAGGCTGCATTCTGATGTGCGCTGCATTGGTCAACCAAAAGGAGGTTATGACGCTGAGAATTACTCGGCGTGCCTGTAGTCGGAGAGACAAATGAACTACGCGATGATCATCGCAATCGATTGCGGAATCTATATCGTGCTTGGCGTGGGAATGAGCATTGCCTTTGCTTGGGGTGGTTTTTTCTCTCTAGTACAAGGCGCAATTTTTGGTTTTGGTTCTTATGCCTTTGCGCAGGGGTACCTTCAAATGAAACTCCCTTGGTTTTTGGGCATACTATTTTCATTTGTCGTCGGATTTGTCGGTTCCGGCATGCTGGGTGCTCTCCTTTCACGATTTACAGCAGATTTTGCCGTGATAAGTACGCTTGCCCTTGGGGTCGCGTTAGAGACAATATTTGGCAACTGGAATTCTCTGACGGGGGGTTTTTCGGGTTTGTACGGCATCCCGCGTCCGAGAGTTTTTGGTTCAAGTACCGGATCTCCGGAATCATTTGCTATTTATGTGCTTTGCATAGCACTCCTTGTCGTGGTTGTAGTTTTGTTCCTGAGACGGTCGCAAGCAGTACTTCTTGCGCGCGCGCAAGCGATGGATCCTCCATTGTTGGCATCTTTGGGAGTAGATCCCAGAATCTTTCGACTTGTGGCTTTTAGCGTTGCAGGCGGTATTACGGCAATCGGAGGAGCTCTCTTCGCGCAGTCAGCGGGCTACATTGATCCGAGCTCTTTTGACATTACTCAGGCCTTTTCGCTTATCGTAATTGTCGTCGTGGGAGGCGCGGGGAATATCTATGGAGCTGTCGTAGCTGCTATTTTTCTGACCGCTGCTCCGCAGCTGATCGGATTAATTCCTGGCTCTTCTGATTTGATCGCTCAAATCCAATTGATGCTTTCGGGCGCGGTTCTTGTTGTCTCAATAGCCATACGTCCTAGCGGTCTTTTTGCGGAGCGCCGCTTTGTAAGGAGTGGACTCGCGACGAAATCTGACGGGAATCAGATTTTGCTCAATGGTGTTGACGCGGATCAAATAAATGCTCATTGACATTTCACAAGTTAGAAAATATACATTGGGGTCTTGGATAAATCTGTTGGACACTTGCGTAAGTAGCGGCTCGTATCTTGGTGCCTTCGAGACTTACGGGAGATCGTAAGTGAATAACGAAAATGTAGATCTGTCTCACGGTGGGCGCAGCAGTAGCAGCACAACGCGCAATGAGACCATAGCCATATCTGTTGAGAATGTAAGCAAGAATTTTGGTGGGGTTGCTGCGCTATCAGACGTCTCCTTCACGACGAAGGAGGGGAGTTTAACGGCGCTCATTGGTCCGAATGGAGCAGGTAAATCTACACTGTTTAATATAGCTTCGGGTACGTTGCCAGCTACAAGCGGCGAAGTGAGGCTTTTTGGCACAACCGTGCGTGACGGAGCGCCGCACAAGGTAGCGCGGGCGGGCCTAAGTAGGACTTTTCAGTCAACTCGGGTGTTTCCACTACTTTCGGTTCTCGAGAATCTCACGGTGGCCCACCTTTCACGCAAAGAAGCTCGACAAATATGGGTGCCGCGACGATGGAGAAGTGAGGCGCGAGAGATAGCGCGCCGCGTTGCAAATGAATATGGTCTAGAGCGCGAACTAGACGTCCTGGCCAAAGATCTGTCGATTGCAGAAATGCGCGTTCTCATGTTGACGGTTGCAGTCATTCGCGATCCAAGGATTATATTTCTCGATGAGATCGTTGCGGGAATGGATGCGAAGGCGTGTCACGAAATCGCCAACCACCTGCGGCTCTTGAGCAGTGGCGGCACAACAATTCTTCTCGTGGAACATAATTTGTCTTTTGTGTGGGAAACCGCAGCTCATGTCGTGGTACTTGACGCGGGGAAGCTGATTGCTCAAGGAACTCCAGAACAGGTTCAACAAGATCCTGAGGTGGGAAGGGTGTACTTTGGATCCGAATTGCGCTGATGCACTTGAAGTAAATCTTCGCCGGGGAGCTTACGTTCGACAAGAGGCAGTTATACGTGACATCAGTTTTGTGTTGCCCAGCGGCGCAATGCTTCTCATCATGGGTCATAACGGCGCGGGGAAGACCACACTTCTGAGGGCAATTGCAGGGTTGCTTCCGATCACTGACGCAGAGATCTCACTCTCTGGCAGGCAAATTCGCGGTGGACCTGTTGAGCGTATGGCTATGGGTTTAGGTTTCGTTGCTGCCGGGCGACACTGCTTTCCACGGCTCACGGTTCGTGAAAACTTCATGGTTGCCGGAGAAACCCGGCAATGTCGCGGAGCTGAGATGAACGGACGAATTGATGAGGTCTTGGCTCTTTTTCCAGAGCTGGTCGCTCTTGTCAGTAAGGCTGCGGGCCAACTTAGCGGCGGTCAGCAGCGCATGGTCGCACTTGGTATTGGATTGATTCAACGCCCCAAAGTCTTGCTTGTGGATGAGCCGTCGCTCGGGTTGGCCCCATCTGTTGTGAACAGAGTCTATGAGGCTGTTACCGCGATGCGTAACGAGTTCGGAATGAGTGTCGTTGTTGTGGAGCAGAATGTCGATCTCGAACGAGTGAAATTTGATGAGTTGCTTATGTTGAGAACCGGTAGTATGGCGCTCAAGGTTGAGCGTGCGATGATTCCCACTCCAGACGAACTACTGGCCTATTTCTAAAGCAGATACGGATATTTGGAGGACTTGATTGAAAAGTCGGGTCGAGATTTTCTGTCCTTATGACAGAACCACCGTAGATTAGCGCGCGTTTGAAAGACTGAATATCGACGCGATTGACCATAGGTGACCAAGAAGTAGTCGCGTATTCTGTCTATTCGGTCGATTTTGGAACTCGGCACCCGGGCGAAAGCTTTCAGGTGAGTTGCCAGGGATTGAGTTGTTGGTGATCTTTGTGGATTTCTGTTTCTGGAGGTGCGATTTAGCGAGTCTTTGTGGGTCTTGCGACGATAGCGCCAACTCTCCTTGCCTGGAGAAAATATCCAACGCAAAATAACGCGCGGGAAAAGTTCCTATCATCCAACTCCATCTTGTGCTCAAACCTCTGTGCCAAGGCAAAAGCCTAGAAGCTTCCGTGAGTCAATTCATTGGTCCGAGACGTTGCACCACGCTTGAGGGCTTCATGAAAAAGCATGCAGGCTCTGTCTGGGGTGCGTGTAATACTTCAGTCACGTATCCGTTAAGAAACTCATTGAGTATTGCGATCGCGCTGCGTATAATCGCTAAATATAACATGAAGCACAGAGCAGCGTTGGAGGGTAATTCCAATTTCGTGTCACGTGTTATCGGGCTTTTCGCGATGGCTACACGTGAAATGCCTGGATGTCATGTTGGGGGTTGGAGTTGCAGACATTTACTTAGCTAGGGGAAGGCATTTCATATGAGACGGACATTCGCATCGAAGTTGGGAGTCGGAGTCATGGCTGCGGCAATTGGATTGTTTGGGGCGGTGGTAGCGCCACTATCGGTTCAGGCAACGTCGGCTCCGAAGCTGGTAAAGCATACTGAACCTGAGATTAATCTCGTAGAGGCAGGTTCAATCCCGGGTCGATTGAGCGTCTATGTGGCGCTTTACAACAGGCTCTTTCAGAGGTTTGGACTGGATGTACATCTTGTCGAGGCTTCAAGTGGTACGCAAGCCGCTTCACTTTTGTCAGGGGGCGCTGCGCAATTTGAAGCGGGCCAGGTTTCAGACGCTTTGAACCAAGTGGTCGCAGGAGTTCCGATAACTGCGATTGCTTCGATGTCAAATCGCATATCAAACTCAATGATTGTTTCACCAACTTTGCAATCCGATTTGAATTCCAAGGGTCTCGCTGCATTGGCGAATGTGCCGATTGGCATTACCGGAGTTGGCTCTGGTACCTGGGAATACGCAGAACTTTTAGCAAAGCAAGCCAACCTTTCGACGTCACAGATAAATCTGGTTCCGATAGGCGCAAACCAGGTCACGGTTTATCAGGATTTCGTCTCCGGAAGGGTAAAGGGGCTAGTTTTCGGTGACCCCGTCGATCTTGAACTCACCGGGACAGGACAAGCTATCTGGGCCGCGGATGAACAGAATGTCAGTCATGGTGTCGCGAAGAAATATCCGACGTTGGTAAAAATGGCGAAAGAGCCATATATTTTCGACTGGTGTTTCACGACAACTTCGTACGCACATTCACATCCAGTCATCGTGCAGGACTTTGCCAATGCGATAATTGCAGCACAAAATTACATTCTGCATCATTCTGCCGCAAAGATTGGGTCAGAGCTTGCTCAGAATAATCCTTCGTTTTCAGCGTTTGGATCTGGATACTTGACCGAATCGGTTAAGAGGATGGTGAAGAGTGGTGCGATTGTCTCTTCAGTCATACCGACCAAAGCCGGATTCAGCAATGCGGTAGCGTACCAAGCCGTTACGGACCCAGCGTTAAGTAAGATTCCTTATTCGCAAGTTGTGAATGCAAGTTATGCGATTAAGGCGAAGAAAATTGTTGGCAACAAGTCCTAACGAAACTAAGGGCATAGTTAAAGCTTTGCGTAATTAGCGCGTTGGTCCGAACATGAGGAGGTATTTCATGTTCGGACCGACGATTGCTAGCTGTGGTGATCAGAGTTGCCTGTACCTCGATTTCGCTCTCGCTCCGATGAAATAATCTGCTTGGTGACGTCGCGCGATTGAGCAAGCTCTCGTCCTTCTCCAAGTCTGATAATCATGCTTTTGTCAGGAGTCTGAGTTGTCGGTGGATTGTCGAGTTTGAATCTCTCTCGATCAAGGAGGCCTTTTCGTGTATAGATCGCAATATGAGGATGCAAGTTTTAAGTTGGGATTGGCCGGAGACTGTCTCTTAACGCGTCGCCTTTCAGTGTTTACTGAACCGGAATATCTTCAACTTCGTCAGATTCTGAATGAAGCTGACGCGACATTTGCAAATCTCGAGGGACCGGTTAACAGATATTTTGCTCGTCCGTTCTCCCAGCGACAGGGAGGAGGAACCTATATGACCATTGATCCCGCTTTGCTTCCGGATCTCAAATGGTTAGGCGTGAACATGCTTGCCTGTGGGAGCAGCCACTCCGATGATTATGGTCAGGCTGGAATAATGGATACCATGAATTATCTCGATCAGGCGGGAATCGTGCATGCTGGCTCGGGCCGTCACCTTGCTGAGGCGCGCTCACCGAGTTACCTCGATACCGCGAATGGCAGAGTCGCTTTAATTGCAGCGAATGCACAGTTCAACCCCGGAGCGCGAGCGGGAGAGGCGCGTTATGACTCGAACGGGCATCCTGGAGTGAATGCGATACGGCAACAGAGTGTTGTCGTTGTGAGCGAATCGAGGATGGATCAAATTCGCCAAGTTGGGGCTGAGTTGGGGTTAGATACCGACTCAAAGAGACGGGCAAATCAGGGTGAGAGTGTGATTGATGGGGATACGACGTATGAGTTCTTGAATCATAGATTTACCGTCGGATCTCCCCCAGGTGTAAGAAATGTCGCGGATGAGCGGGATGTTTCTGCGAATTTGTATCGCGTAGAGGAGGCGAGAGAATTCGCTGACTATGTCGTCGTAAGTCTGCACTGTCACGAGCAGGGTGGACCCTCGATGATGACGGCTTCGAAGCGCAGCGAGGTATCCGATATTGCTGATTTTGCGATTGATTTTGGTCGGAGATGCATTGATTCCGGCGCGGATGTGTTTGTCGCGCACGGTCCTCAGGTACCGCTAGGAATAGAGATCTATAAGGGAAAGCCGATTTTTCACGGACTGGGTACTTTCATCTTTGAGCTCGAAACCATTCAAAATCTTCCTGCGGAGGCATATGAACGGTTTGATTTGGCGGATCGTGCAACACCACGTGACTTTATCCGCGGGCGTTATCGCAACGACACCGTAGGACATACTTCTGACCCACTTCAATGGCGCCAAATGTTCACGACCTGCGATTTCGTCCGGGGGGAACTTCAAGAGATAAAAATCTATCCAATTGACCTTGGATTTGAATCTCCTCGATCCCAGCGCGGGCGCCCCATGTTGGCAAAGGGACAGATGGCGAATGAGATCCTTCATCGTGTGTCTGAACTCTCCAACATGTATGGAACGAAGGTAACACTGCAAGATGGAATTGGGGTTATTCGCCCTTAAGGGCGGCGGAGGTCATCTACGAGATTTGGGGGGCAGATGGTGTCAGGGGAGTTAGAGATCACAAGAATGATCAGTGAGTTTGTGTACGAGACCGAGATTGGAAGTTTGCCTGCTCGGGCGTTAGATACTGCGAAGCTGACGTTCCTCGATACAGTAGCCGTATCTGTTGGCGCTTCCGGTTTCGAGATTGGCAGAATTCTGGGTCGTTTTAGAAAGACGTTGCAGGAGAGACAGGAAATCACCGTGTTCGGCCAGTCAGAGGGCGCGAGCGTTCTCACCGCCGCATGGGTGAACGGCACGTTTGCAAATCAACTCGACTTTGATGAGGGGTTTCACATTGGGACGCATACGATTCCGGCAGCGTTGGCGGTCGGGGAGGATATTGGTGCCAAAGGGTTAACGGTGCTTGAGGCGTACGTTATAGGCAGAGAGGTTGGGGCAAAGCTCACTGACGTGATTGACGCACAGAGGTCCAAGGGGGTCGGCCCTACGCATCGAGGTTGGTGGCATGTCGGTATCGTTGGACCAATTGCCTCTGCAATGACGGCAGGAAAGCTTTTAGAGCTAAATGTCGACGAGTTGAATCGCGCTGTTGGCATCGCAAGTTGTCGATCCGGGGGATTTCGGCAGAATATGGGTACGATGGCGAAGGCATTGCATTCAGGCAGTGCCGCACGAGAGGGAATTCTTGCGGCTATGTTGGCGCGTGAAGGCGTGACCGCGGAAGAGTCGATTCTCGAAACTCCATTGGGTCTCGTTCGCGCCTTGTGTAACGAAGGTGAAGAGGACTGGGCTCCGATCACATCGCGTCTTGGGAATCCCTACGATCTTGACGAAACCGCGAAGATCAAAACGTATCCAACTTGTACCCCAATTCATCCCGAGCTGGACGCCATGTTGCGGATTCGGGAAATGGTGCAGTTAGAGCTTGCAGGAGACGGTTCCGAGGTTGAATCAATCCATGCAAATCTGCATCTGTTCTCCATGCTTCGAACTCAGGCTAGAGACGAATGCGAAGCTGGATTTTGCAGCCCATTTTTACTCGCTGCAGCGTATCTCGACGGCTATGTGAATCTCGATACTCTCGCGGACGAGAAGCTGCGAGATCCTCGCATTCGTGACCTTATGAAGCGCGTGCATAACCGAGAAAATATCTCGTCGGTCACGGTTGTTTTTCGCGACGGGCGCGTCTTTGAAGAGTCCGTAAAGTCGCTTCGTCGTCTCATTTCCCAAGAGGATGTGTCTGAGAAGGCTCGACAATGCATGCGCAACGTTTTGGAGTCCAGTGCAATAGACGCGATCATTGAGCGCGCGATGGATTTTGAATCAGAGGAAGATGTTCACGGGTTTCTGTCGCTTACCACACGATCGATTCGTTGAGAGACCACGAGAACTCTTTGCAGGGTAAATCATTATCTGTTTCTTTTAGACCAGTCATATCTACAGACGCTCGTAAAAACTAAAACAGGAGATAAGGCGATGAAAATTGGGTTTGTAATAGGGACGTATCCAGGTGAGGAACAGGAGCGACGGGAGCGAGTCGTTCGCTCGTACCAGTCTCCAGAGGTAGAAATCGAATTCATACGGCTCGATGGAACCGTATATCATCACCAAATGGCGAGCAGTACTGCCGAAGAGTTGGCCACACCATTTCACCGCGCGTATCAGCAGGCTGAGCAAAATGGGTGCGATGCAGTCGTGCCGCTTGGAACACTTGATCTCGGTGTTCAAGGCGGCAGGTCATTAGTTGACATACCAGTCGTTGGCCCAACCGAGGCCTGCATGCGTCTCGTGCCATTGGTAGCTGACAACTTCGGAGCGATTTGCTATCACTCTCGATATTTCGGGTTTATGAGTAGGTTGGTGCGCTCGTATGGCATGGCTGACAGAATGGTGGGAATTGAGGCAAGTGGTTTTGATTTGCCAGATATTGCTGCGAATTCAACAGTGATGCGCGATAACTTTCTCTTCTCGGCTCGAAGACTGATTACCGATAAAGGCGCGCAGTCGATCGTACCGCTAGGTATTACGCAGTGTCCGGTGCATATGTCCAGCATCGAATTGAGTGAAGAGCTCGGAGTACCCGTTGTTGAAGCAATCGGATCTCCGATCCGGCTTGCCGCCACGTTGGTCTCATTGGGATTGAAGACCAGCAGGGCGTGCTGGCCCTCGCCGGACGCTATTTGAAGATTGAAGCTGTGTCTTACGTCATTCAGGCGATAGTTGTCGGTTCAATTTGCGAGCCTGTGCATCACGCTCGGAGTTTTTTTGGAGTTTCCTTGCGTTCTGAATAGGAGATGCGGTTGTGAGTGGCTACGGACGGTTTTGGTATTGACGGGAATCCGATCGATGATCAGTGGATCGTCTCAAGGGGACACCGGCGAGCGATGCTACCTATTGCTGGGGAGATGTCAGTTAGATTCTCGTTGCCTATAGAACCGGATTGATTTCAAAGTGTTGGCGCGGGGGATCGCATTGACTAACTGTCAGCACTTACTGAGACTCGCGTAATAGAGTGACATTCTCCGTCAACTATGGGATAATGTCACATGATCAAGACACGTACACCTCAGCGGGACTTCGAAGGCATGGAGGCACGACGAAAGCGAGCGGCCAGGCTCTTTACGAAGGGCGCAACTCAAGCCGACGTCGCGCGAGAACTCGAGGTCTCGCGCCAGAGCGTGAGCCGGTGGTATGAGGCGTGGTCGCAGGGCGGCGTCCGGGCGCTGAAAGGAGCGGGCCGCGCTGGTCGCAGGCCGTTACTCGACAGTGCCGATCTGGCCGCGGTGGAGAGAGCCCTGCGACGTGGTCCGAGAGCGTCGGGATTCGCCACGGACATCTGGACGCTGCCGCGGATCACCGAGCTCATCGCGACACTCACCGGTGTCTCCTATCACCCGGGCCACGTATGGCGGATCATGGGCCAACTCGGCTGGAGCCCCCAGCGCCCGGCGCGTCGGGCGGCAGAGCGCAACGACGACGCGATCGACGAGTGGGTCGCCACCCGCTGGCCCAAGGTAAAAAAAACGCCAGACGCAGAGGCGCGTGGCTGGTCTTCGAGGACGAATCCGGCATCTCGCTGACCCCGCCGGTGCGACGGACCTGGGCCCCGAGAGGACAGACGCCGGTTCTTTGCACGCCGTTTAACTGGAAGCGGATGTCGATGGCCGCGGTGCTCGCCTATGCCCCCGACGGCTCGGCAGCCAGGGTGACGTTCAGCGCTCGAGCGGGTACCTACAACGACACGGGTCTGATCACATTCATCCGTCAACTGCGTCGCCAGTTCACCGGTGACAAGGTCACCTTGATCTGGGACGGTCTGTTGAGTCACTCGAGCAGAAAGATGCAAACGTTCCTCGACTCCCAGCGTTCCTGGTTGACCATCGAGCGACTGCCTGCCTACGCGCCCGAGCTCAACCCAGTCGAAGCACTCTGGGGCAACCTCAAGGGCACCGAGTTGGCGAACCTGCGCGTCGACACCATCAGTGAAACCGAATATCACGCGCGACGCGGTGTCCGTCGGATCAGAAAGGAGAAAGATCTGGCGTTCGCATTCCTGCGACACACTGGTCTTTCCCTATGACCAGATTGTCACTATATTACGCGAGTCTCAGTAATCCCGTCCCCGGTAGCCCCACACTGGTTTTCCACCAAAAGAACTGCGATACGCGGATGCTTGAGGATCGCAAGTATCAGCTAGCCAATCAAGCTCGCTGGAGACGTCCACTCAGTAATGTCGACTCAAGAAATTCCTGGCTAACGGCATCTGGGTCCCTCCGCCAAGTCCGGACCGTAGGCCCTCGTCCGTACCGCTGTTTCGCAGATCATTACAGGGCACTGGTCAATGCGTCATCAGGCAACAGTCAAATCACTGGCGCAGTCCCGCGCTCACCGGCCACAGCCAAATCTGCGCCATCCCCTGATCGCCACGCGATTGACGCGTTTGAGAACCGGCTACTTTTTGGCCGCCTCAAAGTAGGGATTTGCACCATCTTCGTGCGCGGTCACATCGACGATCTCTACAATCTCCGGGATCGCCTCCCGGATTGCGACCGAGATGCCTTGGCTGAGCGTCACCGCAGCCATCCCGCAGCCCTGACAACCACCGGACAGCCGCAAGAACGCGGTGCCTTCTTCAACGGCAACGAGGTCGACGTGGCCGCCGTGCGCCGCGATCTGCGGATTGATCTCCTGCTCCAGAATCTGAAGCACCGCGAGCTCGACCGAACTCGACAGGTCGCTCACCGGCGGCGGGCGGAACGTGGACTGTAGCGTTGGCGTGTTCGGATTCAACATCACGAGACCGTCAGCACCGACGTCAAGGGTCGCCCCAAGTATGGACGAGATACTCTGGGTGATTATCACGACCGATAGGTCGCCGAGCTCGACGACCGCGTCTTGCGGGCTCGCGTCCGAGATCGCTCCGAACCACATGTCGTAGGTGTAGGCCCCGTCTCGCTCGCCGTTCACCTCGACAAAAAGGGCGAGACTTTCGGCCTGCGCCTCACTCGCTCGCGCGTCAACAATCAGGTCGGTGGCGGCGGGCGTCACATGGAGGACTGCGCTGGTCTCGTACGGCTCATTTGAGAAGACGCTCATATCTCCATGCTATGGCAAGCGCAGTTCGGGCCGTTCGTCATTCAAGTGATCGGGCGAGGCTCCCTCGGGGTCATAATGGAAGACGTGCCCACGGTCATGCTGATTATCCCGAGCGCTACCTACCGCGCCGCGGAATTCTTAGGAGCCGCCGCCAAGCTCGGAGTAGACGTTGTGACGGGCTCGGACGCGCCTGCGACTCTCGCAGCAAACATGGACGACCGCTTCATCGAACTCGAACTCGATCGACCAGACGACGCCGTCGCGAAGATCGTTTTGCTCGATAGCCGTGTTCCGCTTGATGCGGTCATCGGCGTCGACGACCAGGGCCTGCTCGTCGCCGCAATCGCCTCTGAGCGGCTCGGGCTACGCTCCAACCCTCCGTCGGCAGTAGCAATTACCCGCAACAAGGTCGCGATGCGTTCCGTCCTCGCCACACACGAGGTGTGCCAACCCAGCTTCGAGGTGGTCGATCGCGGCGTCGAGGGAGTCGAGGGACTCGACCGTCACATCGCCAAAGCCGCCCAACGTCTCGGGTACCCATGTGTTGCCAAGCCATCGAACCAGGCGGCAAGCCGCGGGGTGATTCGCATCGACAACGACGAGCAGGCGGCGATGGCTGCGCACCGCATCGAGGCGCTGCTCGCATCGGACAACGACCACACCTCCCCGCTGCTCGTCGAGCGCTTCATCGCGGGAGTCGAGATCGCGATTGAGGGACTGCTACATGAAGGCGAACTCGAGGTACTCGCCATCTTTGACAAGCCCGACCCGCTCGACGGACCTTTCTTCGAAGAGACGATCTACGTCACGCCCTCCTCTCGCGACCCCGTGCTTCTCGACGCAGCGGCACGGCTAGTTGGACAGGCCTGCGCGGCGATAGGCCTTGTCGATGGGCCAGTACATGCAGAGGTGCGTCTTGCGAACGACCAAGCTGCCCCCGGGGGCGCGCTGCCCGTCCTCGTCGAAGTTGCCGCGCGCACCATTGGGGGGCGATGTTCACAGGTGCTCTCGTTCTCACGGGGCAAAAGCCTGGAAGAGATCGTCATCGCGCACGCGCTCGGTCTCGACAAGAGAAACCCGCGACGGCTGACTTTGGGTGCAAGCGGCGTGATGATGCTCCCGATCGCCTCCTCGGGACGGCTCATCGCCGTCGATGGGTGCGAGGAGGCGCTTGCCACCGAAGGCATCACGAAGATCGAGATCTCGATCCGGGTGGGCACGCTGGTCCAAGCGCTCCCCGAGGGCAACCGCTACCTCGGCTTCCTCTTCGCGAGGGGCCGCCGTCCAGCTGACGTCGAACAGGCGCTGCGACGAGCACACGCCAAGCTCGATGTACAGATCAATCATGACCCCATTGCCGGATCTACGGGCGCCAGCGCAGCAGAGGTCGCGTAGCTATGGCCCACCTCCTGCTGCTGTCAACCTACGAACTCGGCGAACAGCCTCTCGGCATCGCGTTGCCAGCTGCTGTCCTCGACGCTGCCGGACACGAGCTGTCGGCGACTGACCTCTCGCTCGACACCTGGCCGACGAACCAGCTCCAACAGGTCGACGGTGTCATCTTCTCGGTGCCGATGCACACCGCGCTCCGACTGGCAGTCGCCGCGATCAAGCGCGTCCTCACTGAGTGCCCACAACTCCCCATCGCGCTGGTCGGCCTCTACGCGCCTGTCGCTGAGAGTCTCGGCGTGCTCAGGCCAGAAGATCTCGCGACGACGGGTGTGGACAGCCTGGAGCTCCTTGATTGGACGGCACAACTCGGTGGCAAAACGCTGCACGCGACCGAACAGGAAGACATCCTGCCGAGGCGAGACCTGTTGCCTCCGCTTGATCGTTGTCGGCACTGCCCGGTGCCGCTCGTCTTTCACGGCCGTTCGCACGCGGTCGATTTGGACCTCGTCCTCGGCGACATCGGCCAGCTTGTCGAGCTCGGTGCCGGCCACATCCACTTCGCCGATCCGGACTTCTTGAACCGACCCCAGCACGCTCGGCGTGTTGCGAAGGCGATCGCTCATGAACACCCCGGAGTCAGCTTCGATATCACGGCGAAGATCAGCCATCTCCTTCGATACCGCGCCCTGCTCGCAGAGCTCGCCGAGACGGGCCTCGCCTTCGTCATCTCGGCCTTTGAATCAACGAGCGATCTCGTGCTCAGCCGCCTCGACAAGGGACACTCTTCACTCGATCTTGGCGAGGCTGTCAAAGCGCTGCGCGCGGTGGGAGTCGAGCCGAGACCGTCACTACTCCCCTTTACTCCCTGGACAACCCGGCAAGACCTCATCGAGCTGCTGGATTTCGTCGCCTCCTACGACCTCGTCTGGAACGTCGACCCGGTCCAGTACGCGATCCGGTTGCTCCTGCCGCCTGGCTCTCTCCTTCTCGTAGACGAGGACGTAGAGACCCGGGCCGCGCTCGTCGGCTACAACGCGGAAGAGCTCGGCTATACCTGGAAGCATGCGGATCCGCTGCTCGATGATCTCCAGCGTGAGATCAGCAACACCGTGGAGCAGGCGACGCGCGACGATGTTCGCACCGATGCCACCTATGCGCAGATCCGCGCGCTGGTCTTTTCGACCTTTGATCTTCACGACCCAGGACCACCTACCCCGATCAATGCAGGACGTGGTGACGGACCGAGCCGGCCGCGACTATCGGAGTCGTGGTTCTGCTGTGCGGAGCCGACCAAAGAACAGTTCAAGCGGCTCGCGGACGCGCGTCTGTCCGATACTGAGCCGGTGGCGGTCACGCTGGGTGTAGCGGCTGAACACCAAGCGCTCCAGATCCGCCGTTACCCGTAAGATCCACCGCGTTCACCCAATTCCGGCAAACCTGGACGAGACGCACTGCAGGCTCAAGTAGCGACCGAAACAGACCAAACACCATGAACCAGACCTCGGGATTTCTCGTTTTGTGACATCCAGGTGCACTACTTGAACGAGACGCCATCAAGGACGATCGTGAACGGGTGGCGATCGGACACGTCATCGAGAAGCTTGAACAGATCGGTCGTTTACCAAGTCCACACAGCAGCGCGGTGCAAGGCAGAGCTGGCCAAGGCCTACGAGAGCTGCGGCCGAGGAGCGGCAAGAGCCGCTGGCGGCCTCTGTAACGACAGATCGACGCGACGACGTTCGTGATTCTCGCTGTTGGTCCTGAGGCGCGGAACAACCGGGTCGGCTTTGACGAGGCCGTTTTCGACGCTCAGCAGCGCTTCAGCGAGCTGAAGCAAAAACCGTGAGCACGATCGCAATACCAAATGTGGTATATTCGAGACGGACAGTAAGGGATGGAAAGTTGAAATTCACTGACTTGAAGCCGAATGAGCAGGTGCTCGCGGAAGACCTCGAGCAGCCATCCTTTCGTGCCGAATGGGAGCGGACCTCTGTGGCGCGTGCCCTCGCGGTGCAGGTTCTCGCGTTCCGCGCCAAGAACGACCTATCCCAGCGAGAACTCGCTGGGATGCTGGGTATTTCCCAGCCGCACGTTTCGCGCCTCGAAGCTGGGATCCATAACCCGGACATCGAGACACTGTCGCGCATCGCCGACGTGATGCGCACTGAGATCCAGGTGACAATTCCATCTCAAAGGCGCGAACCAACACTTCGCACGCACCAGCCGAGGTATCGCCGAGCCACCAGCCAGCAAGCAGAGAAGAACCCAGTTGCAGAACAAAAGGCCGCAGCTGGCTGAAACAGAACGCGAACACCACTGCCAAATTTATCGATTTGGTTTGAGAGCGTTCCCACGGAGTCGAATGATTCTTAGCACCTTGGGAAAACCGCGACCCGCAGCGTTCACACGCTCGCCGCGCGTGCCACAAATCGTCGGGCGATGACCGATCCCTCGTTAGGCTCGCCGATATGCCTAACTCTCCCGAAACAACCCCAGACCTACAGCCATCCACAACTGATCCGACCTCGGTGTTTGACGCGTGGTATTCAGCATTGATGAATTCACACCTGAGGCTGACAGACCTTGTAACCGGGCTTACGCCAAAAGAGCTCGAAGGCCCGTCGTATGCGAGCGAATGGAATATCGCGCAGGTGCTCTCGCACCTGGGATCGGGGGCGGAGATCTTCTCCCTCCTTCTCAGAGCTGGGCTCAATGGAGAACCGGCACCCGAGAGAGAGGAGTACCTGCCAATCTGGGAGCGCTGGAACACCAAAAAACCAGAGCAGCAGGCTCATGACTCCCTTCGTTCCAATGCGGAGTTTCTCGAACAGATGGTCGCACTCGATGATTCACAGCGTCGCGCGTTGCATCTGTCAATGTTCGGACAAGACCAGGATGTGATCGGCCTTTTGAAACTACGCCTGAGCGAGCACGCCGTGCACACGTGGGACGTAGCAGTTTCCCTCGACCCAGATGCAACCATTGCCAACGATGCGGTCGTCCTGCTTCTCGATCTTCTTGAACGACGCGTGAACCGGTCCGCGAAGCCAACCGAAAAACCAATCGAGGTGAGGATAGGTACGCAGGACCCGACGCGCCTCTTTGTCTTGAACGTCAACGTCGATGGCGCAGTCCTGCAACCTCTCCCGAACTTGGAAGGCATCGAATCAAAGGCATCACTTGAACTACCAGCCGAAGTATTTATCCGTCTTGTCTATGGACGCCTCGATCTCGAACATGGGCAGAAGGTTCACGCAGATGGTGTCGATATCGATGTGCTCCGACAGGTCTTTCCAGGGTTTTGAGTGCTACTCGTGAGCTCATCGCTAGAAAAATGAGGCAGACAAAACCTTTGCACCCGTTCCACATCAGTTGAAGTATTTGTCTACCCCGAAGGGATCGGTGCCGTGATGAACGCTGTGCGAAGCAACAGGTAGGCCTGGTAGCTGGGGTTCGACAGATTCTCAAATCTGCTGAATCGCACGGGACGGGCGATGGACGACGAGGTCTGCTGTTCTCCAGGTGGAACCGCTGTGGTCATTGGCGTGCCTTTCTAAAGGTGAACTGAGTTGACGCTAGATGCTGAGAGTTATTAAGTCAAGGTCTTTCTATTTTAGATTCGCTCCATAACCGAGTCCGAGTCACTCTGAACAACTTAAACGAACCGCGTCGGTCGTCCAATCCTCGGAGTCGGGTTGCGAGTGCCGAGGATATTTTCTCAACTATCCTGTGCGTTAGAATGAACGCCATGGAGAACGCAGATGGCCGACTCGCAGCGCTCGCCGCGCTGAACGAGCCTGTTCGCCGGCGTATCTATCGCTACGTGGCTGCCCAGGGAGCAGCCGTGAGCCGTGATGGGGTCGCCGAGGCGCTCGGGCTAGCCCGCTCGGTAGCCGCGTTCCATCTCGAGAAACTGGCCGCCCTTGGCTTGCTTGAGTTCGAATACCGCCGCCCGCTCGGCAGAAGTGGTCCCGGAGCTGGCCGGCCAGCCAAACTGTACCGCCGCGCCGCGGGCGAATTCGCGCTCAGCATCCCCGAACGTCACTACGAGCTGGCGGCACAGCTCCTGGCTCAAGTGGTGGAAGACGCGGCCGACGGGTCAGTGCCTGTCTCAGAAGCTCTCCGGTCCATCGCCCGCGAGCGTGGTCGCTCAATTGGCGCGTGTTTGCGGCTGTCAGAGGGACGCTCAAAGCGACAGCTGATCGAACAGCTCGCTGAGCTGTTGACCGATCAGGGCTACGAGCCTCAGGTCGAGGATACCGCGATCGCCCTTCGGAACTGTCCCTTCCACGCCTTGGCCAAAGAGCACCGAGAACTGGTTTGCGGGATGAATCTCGAGCTCATCAAGGGTGTCATCGAAGCCGGGGACCTACCCGATACTGCCGCCCGCCTTAATCCGGCCCCGGGGCGATGTTGCGTCTCGGTGCTCGTGTGATCGCGTCAAGGAAAGCGTCCAAGTGCACGGAGGTATCACGGTGACCACCAAGCTGCAGCGCCTTTATTCCGAATTTGGACAGAGCCCTTGGCTCGACAACCTGAACCGCTCGTATCTGCGAGACGGCACCCTGGCGCGCATGAGCGCTAATGGAATTCGCGGCGTCACGGCCAATCCCACGATCTTCGCCAAGGCAATCAAGGGCTCCGATGCCTACAACGAGCAGTTCCGCTCCCTGATCGCGGAGGGGCGATCAGTGCTTGATGCTTACTGGGAGCTTGTCGTCGATGACGTCATCGATGCCCTCGCGCTGTTTCGACCTACCTTTGATGAGAGCGATCATCGCGATGGCTTCGTCTCGCTCGAGGTCGCGCCAGAGCTTGCCCATGACACTGAAGCGACGATCGATGCCGCCCGTCAACTGCATCAGAGAATCGCCGCGCCCAACCTGTTCGTCAAGATCCCTGCCACGCGCGAGGGGATTCCTGCTATCCGAACGATGATCGCCGAAGGGCGCAATATCAATATCACTCTCATCTTCTCGCTTACTCGCTATGCCAAGGTGATCGAGGCGTATCTTTCGGGGCTTGAGTCGTTCGTCGAGCAAGGCGGCGATCCCACTGGCGTTCACAGCGTGGCCTCGTTCTTTGTCAGCCGAGTCGACACCGAAGTCGACCGCCGACTCGCCGCGATCGCCACCGAAGAGGCAACTGCACTGCAAGGCAAAGCAGCGACCGCACAGGCGAAGCTCGCCTATCAGCTGTTCCGCGACCGTTTCGCCGGTCAACGGTGGGAGCAGTTGGCCACCCATGGTGCTCGTCTTCAGCGCCCCCTGTGGGCATCAACCTCGACGAAGAATCCGATTTACCCCGACACGCGCTACGTCGACGATCTCATCGGACCGGATACCGTCAACACCTTGCCGGAGACGACGATCGCCGCGTTCGAAGACCACGGCGCGCTCGCCCGCACGATCGATCATGGCATCGACGAGGCGCACGACGTGTTCGACCGATTGACGACCCTCGGAGTCGACATGGATGCCGTCAGCTCTGCCCTCGAGGTTGCGGGAGTGTCGTCATTTCATGAATCGTTCCAAGGGGTGCTCAAGGTCCTTGAGCAAAAGGTCAATCGCGGAGGGCACGATTGACGCCTGTACTGAAAATACCGATCGCCGGGCGGGGGAACAGGTAGAACAACGCCGAAGCAGGTAGTAACGTGAGGACCAAGACAACTAACGCGAGGTACGGCATGAGCGATTCGCCTGACGCCAATCCAACCGAGTCATCCCCGGACAACGCAGACGTGATGGGCAGGCCCGACAGCAAAGTCGATGAGACCGAGGTGATGGACAGGCCCGACAGCAAAGTCGATGAGACCGACGTGATGGGCAGGCCCGACAGCAAAGTCGATGAGACCGAGGTGATGGACAGGCCCGACAGCAAAGTCGATGAGACCGACGTGATGGGCAGGCCCGACAGCAAAGTCGATGAGACCGACGTGATGGACAGGCCCGACGAGAAAGGTTGACGAGACCGAACTCGTTCCTGACCACAATGCGCCACGAGGAGGCCGAAGGCACCTACTACCTCGGACTCGATGGCGACAAACGTCCGATTGATTCGGTGTCTTCCAATCCGGCTCATCTCCTGTGGCAACGAGCCATCGATCCCGACCGTGCCAAGCGGGTGGTGAGACGCTTGATGGCCGAGGACATGTGGAGCGGATGGGGCATCCGCACGCTATCGAGCGACCATGTTGCCTACGACCCTCTCTCGTACCAACGCGGCTC
>Ga0307373_10001761_pt1 | contig 40225 bp, 33 predicted proteins | sample OX2MG_FD_202534 | JGI IMG/M metagenome (GOLD analysis project Ga0307373, IMG submission 202534) | Soil microbial communities from Risofladan, Vaasa, Finland - OX-2 | ecosystem: Environmental > Terrestrial > Soil > Coastal area > Acid sulfate soil | place: Finland: Risofladan, Vaasa | collected...
GGCCCGACCATTTCGACGAGCGTCGCAAGGAGTCCCTCGTGCGCAACAGTGTTCGGAAGCTCCAGGAACTCGGCTTCAAGGTCACGCTGGAGGAGGCCGCCTAACGGAGTCGGTATTTTCAAGGGAAAGGGGCCGAGCCCCGAAGGCGGCCTGAACGTCTGTAAACGGAGTGATGCCGCCAGTGGGGCGAGCGGCCCGATGTCGGAGAGGAAGCCCGCATTGCCGCAGGCTCCGGGCTGCGAGGTGAGGAACGTTCGCATGACAACCAATCAGGGCAGCCCGAGTGCATCCTCAGACGGGCTTGGCTGCGTCGGCAACGTCGGCGATGGCATCAAGGACGCCGAGAACCTCTGGATCTACCTCATCGGGCAAGACGAACTCTGCAAGGCGATAGTAGTCAGCCTTAGCGCTGAGCACTGGGACTCCAAGCCGCCTGTAGAAGTTGTCGAAGAGAGGCGGCAAGAAATCATCACTAACCTTGGTATCTGGGGACCAGGGGTCACGTCCCAACACTGCCAGCGCCCGCTCCACCTCGGCAATGGACTGCTCCATTTCTCCACGCCAGACGGCCGCGAACAAGTCTCCCGTCGCCCTACCCTCTTCCTCCGCGAGTCTAAGTAGACTCTCCTTTGAGACGATGTAGTTTTCGATCTCTCGACGATGCCAGGAATACTCACTGAGAGCCGGTGAGGCGTCTTGTGGCAGGTTAAGTCGGTCGAACAATGCATATCCGATCAGATTGCTGTTGGCCTCACGTACACCATAGAAGTGGTCTCGCGCCGCCATTGGTTGGTTGACCACGTAGTGCACGAATACTCTATCCAGATGCTTATAAGCGCGATGACCCAACTTATAAGCAAGAGCCCTCAGAATCGCCAGATCGGTACTTCCCTCGAGGTACAGAACCCAGCCCGTCTGCTCAGACAGGACGTAGTCCTCAAAGCCGATGGAGCGTAAGGCTTTGAGGACTTGATGTCCCCGGTCGTTGATCCTGTGCGGCCTGCCAACAAAGGCAACCACAATGTCTCGGCCAGCCGCTTCGTTGAGAACTACTTCTGAATGACTTGCTGCAACAATTTGGCTGCGCGTATCGTTCGCGACCGACGTGAGCAGTTGATAGGTATCGCGCTGGCGAAGGATCTCGAGATGAGCATCAGGCTCGTCCAGGAGTAGTACTGAGTTCTGGTTAACCTCCATGTGCGCCAGCAGCAAGAGACACTGCTGGAGCCCGCGCCCGGCCGCCGAAATATCGAGAGTAGACGTACCGTCGCGGTACTCCATAACGATTTCGCCACGTTCCGGCAGTAGACGTGGCTTTGAAATCTGAACTCCAAACATATCGTTGAGACGGCTCTCAATGGTTGTCCAGCGGTCAGCCGGCACCAAGTTGCAAAGATTGCGCAGGACTTCAGCAGTCCTGCCCTGGCCAAGCGCGACATTGATTGCGCCTTTGGTCAGAATTGTTTCGGTCGATGCGAGACCCGACATCGGAGGGAGGTAGGCGACCTGAACCTGGCCGGCTTCGCGCGGTACTGGCATGCGCGGCGGATTGGGTGAGTCGTCAAGTCTTAGCGGCCGACAGTAGAACGACTCCGGGTTTGCGTAGTCGAACTCCATTCCGCATGTCCAAGGCGCGCTGTCAACCGCCTCAACGCTGATCTCGATTCGTACGTTTTGGGTCTGCTGCTTACCATCAATTTGCGAGACATCACGGACATGCAATGCTCTCCAGAGGTGATTCGCGTCTGGGATAGGTATTGAGAACAGGTCTTGCCGGTTGATCGTCACGCCGGGGCGCTGTCCGGGCGGACGGTCTCCCCAGCGTTCCAACCAGCGGCGAACTCCGAGATTCCAAAGAGCGAGGGCCTGCAATGCCGATGTCTTGCCAGAGTTATTCGGTCCAATGAGGACAACTGCACTACCGAGCTCCACCTCCGCCCGCCCGAACCTCTTGAAGTTTCGAAGGGTCATCTTCGTAAGCACGGCTGAATGGTAGCCGTGCCGCGCCGGGAGGATGCTGAATTGGGCTGCTTGCGGGGGTCCTTTCCTACTGGCGCTGAACTAATGCCACGCTTTGGGTCCACCATGACCCAAGCTGAGCGAGCGCCGGGGTAGGCCCTTCAGCAAATGATCGACGGTTTGTTGCCTCGCCCGATCACATGCCCGTAATCCGGAGTCTCGGGCTCCCGAGCATGTGTTACGCCTCGGCCCGGCTCGCGAACGGCTTGAGCCCGGGTCGAGAAAGCCGCGCGCTGGTGACCGCGAGGTCGCAAGTGGGTCATGTGAAAGCTAGTCGCCGTCGGTGGTGGACGTTCGTCACTCAGCCTCCTGAGCGGAGACGATCTCTAACACCAACCTGAACCCTAGCCACAACACGGGAACATCGGTGGGCTCCTAACCCGTGCGTGGTGCCGAAGGTGGCCCTCGGTGGATTAGGCAGTTGGTCATCTTGCAGAATCGGCTGCTCGGGGTAGGATCAAGTCATATTTCGCAGGACGTCTGGCGGCAACTTCCAGCTATCAAGGTCCTGCGCCGCGCCCCGTGCGTACAACATGATGCTCTGATAGCCGCCGGTAACCGATGGGTTGACTGAGCGGCGCTCATAACGTGCTCCGGAGCCCCGAGGCTCCATTACTCGTTCATCGGCGCGCCGGAGGTCGTGCGTCGATAACCAGCGGGTCTGCTCGAAACGACCGCGGACTGGAAAACCGGGACTATTCTGTCCGGGCTGTGGAGCCACCCCGCGAACGCATCCGCAACCACGCCGAGTTCATCTGGAGCGTCGCTGACCTCCTCCGGGGCGACTACAAGCGCTCCGAGTACGGCCGGGTCATCCTCCCCCTGGTCGTCATCCGCCGCCTCGACTGCGTATTGGAGCCAACCAAGAAGGCGGTTCTCGACCTCCAGCACCAGATCGGCGACCGCTTCAACGCCCCCGATCCATTGCTCGAGGCCGCCGCCGGCCAGAAGTTCTACAACACCAGCCCGCTCGACTTCCTCCGCCTCCTCGACGACCCGCCCAACCTGGCCGACAACCTCAACTCCTACCTCGACCACTTCTCGGCCACCGCCCGCGATGCGATCGACAAGTTCGAGTTCAAGTCCCAGGTCGCCCGCCTCGCCAAGGTCAACCTCCTCTTCCTGGTCGTGGCCCGCTTCGCCGACATGGACTTCCACCCGGACAAGGTGTCCAACATCGAGATGGGCGCCATCTATGAGGAGCTGATCCGCAAGTTCTCCGAGGAGTCCAACGAGACCGCCGGCGAGCACTTCACGCCCCGCGACGTCATCCGCCTGATGGTCCGCATCCTCTTCGCCGAGGACCAGCAGCGGCTCGGCGAGAAGGGCAAGGTCCAGACCCTCTACGACCCCGCCTGCGGCACCGGCGGCATGCTCTCCGTCGCCGAGGACGCGCTCCGCCTCCTCAACCCGACCGCCAGCCTCAAGGTCTTCGGCCAGGAGCTGAACCCGGAGACCTTCGCCATCTGCCGCTCGGACATGATGCTGAAGGGCCAGGACGCCACCAACATCCACTTTGGCAACTCCTTCACCGACGACGGCGAGGAGGGCCGGCGCTTCGACTACATGCTCGCCAACCCGCCCTTCGGAGTCGAGTGGAAGAAGGTCAAAGAGGAGATCGAGCGCGAGGCGCAGGTCAGGGGCTTCGGCGGCCGCTTCGGCGCCGGCCTGCCCCGCATCAACGACGGCTCGTTTCTCTTCCTGCAGCACATGCTCGCCAAGATGAAGAGCATCGAGGACGGCGGCACCCGCCTCGCCATCGTCTTCAACGGCTCGCCGCTCTTCACCGGCGGCGCCGGCTCGGGCGAGTCCGAGATCCGCCGGTGGATCATCGAGAACGACTGGCTGGAGGCGGTGGTCGCGCTGCCCGATCAGCTCTTCTACAACACCGGCATCTCGACCTACTTCTGGGTGCTCACCAACCGCAAGCGGCCGGAGCGGCGGGGCAAGGTTCAGCTGGTCGACGCGCGCGAGCTGTTCGTCAAGATGCGCAAGTCACTCGGCGACAAGCGGAAGGAGATCTCGGTCGAGCAGGCTGACGAGATCGCTACGCTCTATTCGGGGTTCACCGAGGGCGAGCGGGTGAAGATCCTGCCCAACGAGTCTTTCGGCTTTCTGCGGATCACGGTCGAGCGGCCGCTCCGCCAGGACCCGGAGGACCCGGATTCCGCGCCGGTGCTCGATCGAAAGGGGAATCCGGCGCCGGACCCGAAGGTCCGCGACGGGGAGAACGTGCCGCTGCCGGCGGGGGCGCTCAGCTTCGTGGCTGACCCCACCGAGCGGCTGGCGTCCCGGCAGTTCCGCGACGCGGTGGACGATTACGTGGCGGCGGAGGTGCGGCCGTATGTGCCGGGCGCGTGGGTGGATTACTCGAAGACAAAGATCAGCTACGAGATCCCGCTGACTCGGCACTTCTATCGGTACGTGCCGCCTCGGCCGTTGGAGGAGATCGACGCGGAGCTGCGAGAGCTGGAGTCCGAGGTGCAGAGGTTGCTTGCGGAGGTCACGGGCCGGTGAGGAGGTTGGCTCTCAAGCGCGTCGCATCCGTGATACCAGGCCAGTCGCCGCCCAACGAGAACGTCGTCGACTTGGGCGGCGAAGGCCTGCCATTTCTCCAGGGCAACGCGGAATTCGGCCCAATCAATCCCAGCCCGCGGCTCGAATGCGATGCCGCTCCAAAGCGAGCGATTCGCCACGACATCCTCCTTTCGGTCAGGGCTCCGGTCGGTGCGCTAAACATCGCGGATCGTGATTACGGCATTGGTCGCGGTCTCGCGGCCATCCGGCCGGTTCCTGGATTCGCTAATCCGCGGTTCCTGTGGTGGGCACTCGTGGCCGCTATCCCCGTCCTGCAATCAGTTGCAACGGGTTCTACGTACGACGCAGTAACCGCAGACGACGTTGGCGACGTCCCCCTGCCCATGCCGGATCTCGCCGCTCAGCAGGCCATCGCGGACTACCTTGACGCGGAAACGGCCCGGATCGACGCCCTGATCGTTGTCAAGCGCCGGGTCATCGACATCGCCGCGGGACGCTTCTGGGAGCTCTTCCTGAACCGAGTCGAGCAATCGCCCACAACCTTGGCTCCCTTGCGACGCGCTTTGATACGCATAACGGACGGGCCCTTTGGCAGCGCGTTTGCCAGTGACGACTACTCACGAGATGGTGCGGCAGTGGTTCGTCTTGGCAACATCGGCTTCGCCGAGTACAGGGCCACAGAGCAGGCCTACATTCCGCTTGACCTCTTCGGCCAGTTCTTAACGCACCGAGTCAGGCCTGGAGACCTGCTTATCGCGGGTCTCGGAGACGATCGCAATCACGCTGGCCGCGCTTGTGTTGCGCCCGACCTTGGACCGGCAATGGTCAAGGGCAAATGCTTTTGTGCCCGCATCGATCGCAGGCGCGCTCGCCCGGAGTTCCTGGCACTCCTGCTCTCATCGCGATTGGGCCGGGACGCACTCGGTCTTGAGGCCCGCGGTTCCACACGGACGATGATCAACCTTGAGCTTGTCAAGGATGTCCTGGTTCGGCTGCCGCAGGTTGATGTGCAGTCGTCGATCGTCGACGAGGTGAGTGCGGCCAGAGCAGCCTCGAGTCATTTGTGTGCTCTCCTTGAGGATCAGGTCAACCTCCTCATGGAGCGCCGCAAGTCCTTGATCACCACTGCCGTCACCGGCGCCCTCGACGTCCGGGGAGTTGCCGTCGCGTGATCCGGCCGGATGAGAAGCTCTTCGAGGAGGCCATCACCTCCTGGCTCGTCGAGCTCGGAGGCTACCGCACCGTCAAGTTCGGCAACCGGCCCGAGTTCAAGGCCGACTTCGACGCCGGTCTCGGACTGGACACCAAAGAGCTCTTCGCCTTAATCGAGGAGACCCAGCCCGAGGACTGGGCCCGTGTAGTCAAGGCCCACGGCGGCCAGGAGGCCACCGCCCGAGCCAAGTTCGCCAAGCGCCTCGCCGACCAGATCGACGATCACGGCACCCTCGACGTCCTGCGCCACGGCATCTCGGACCAGGGCATCGCCATCCGCCTCGCCTTCTTCAAGCCCGCCCATGGGCTCACGCCGGAGCTCGTCAAGCGCTACGAACTCAACCGTCTTACCGTCACCCGCCAGCTCCCGTACGAAGGCTCCGGCAAGACCCTCGACACCTGCCTCTTCGTCAACGGCCTCCCCGTCGCCACCGCCGAGCTAAAGAACCCCATCACCGGCCAGGGCACCGACAACGCGGTCGAGCAGTATCGGACCGACCGCGATCCCACCAACACCACCCTCGGCCGGCGCGCGCTGGTCCACTTCGCCGTCGACCCCGAGACGGTCTCGATGACCACCCGGCTCGCTGGCAAGGACACCGTCTTCTTGCCCTTCAACCGAGGCAACGACGGCGGCGCCGGCAACCCGCCCAACCCCGACGGCCACCGCACCGCCTATCTATGGGAGGACGTCTGGTCGAAGGACGCCTGGATGGACATCCTCGCCCGCTTCATCAATGTCGAGCGCCCCGAGCGCGGCACCCCGGCCCAGAAGCGCGCCGCCGAGAAGGTGATCTTCCCCCGCTACCACCAGTGGGACGCGGTGCTCAAGCTGGAGGCCGACGCCAAAGCCCACGGCGCCGGCCAGAGCTACCTGGTCCAGCACTCGGCCGGGTCGGGCAAGAGCAACACCATCGCCTGGACCGCCCACCGGCTCTCGACGCTCCACGACGCTAGCGACCGGAAGGTCTTCGACAAGGTGATCGTGATCACCGACCGCGTCGTGCTCGACCGCCAGCTCCAGGACACCGTCTACCAGTTCGAGCACGTCAGCGGGCTGGTCGAGAAGATCGACGAGGACTCCGCTCAACTGGCGGCGGCACTCGCGGGCGAGCGGGCTCGGATCATCATCACCACCCTTCAGAAGTTCCCCTTCGTAATTCAGAAAGTCGGCGAGCTGCCCAACCGCCGCTACGCGGTGATCGTCGACGAGGCCCACTCCTCGATGTCAGGGGAGGCCGCCAAGGACCTCCGCCTGGTCCTGGGCGGCGACTCAATCGAGGAGCTGACCGCCGCCGAAGTCGAGGACCAGGGCCTGGTCGCCACGCCCATCGACCCGGTCGAGGAGGCGCTCGCCAAGGCTGTGACCGCCCGAGGCAAGCAGAAGAACATCTCCTTCCTCGCCTTCACGGCAACCCCCAAGGCGAAGACGCTGGAGCTCTTCGGCACCTGGAACGAGGTGGAGGGCAAGAACCAGGCCTTCCACCTCTACACGATGCGGCAGGCGATCGAGGAGGAGTTCATCCTCGACGTGCTGGCCGGCTACACGACCTACCACACCGGCTGGCGGATCGCCAAGACCATCGCCGACGATCCTGAGTACCCGGAGCGCAAGGCGCGCCGTGCCATCGGCGCCTTCGTCGCCCTCCACCCCGACACCCTGGCCGACAAGGCGAAGATCATCGTCGAGCATTTCCGCGACCGGACCGCGGCCAAGATCGGGGGCCAGGCCAAGGCGATGGTCGTCACCAGCTCCCGCCTCCACGCCGTCCGCTACAAGCAGGCGATCGACCAGTACGTGAAGGATCACGGCCCCGCGCTAGGAGTCCTGGTCGCCTTCTCCGGCACCGTGTCCGTCGCCGACGGCGAGTACACCGAGCCGAAGATGAACGGCTTCCCCGAGTCGCAGACCGCCACCCGGTTCAACACCCCCGAGAACCGGATCCTCATCGTGGCGGAGAAGTTCCAGACCGGCTTCGACCAGCCGCTCCTCCACACGATGTACGTGGACAAGACGCTGGTCGGCCTCGCCGCGGTCCAGACGCTCTCCCGCCTCAACCGCATCCGCAACCTCAAGTCCGACACCTTCGTCCTCGACTTCCGCAACGAGGCGGAGGAGATCCAGAAGGCCTTCGAGCCCTACTACGCCAAGACTGTGGCGCCGCCGACCGACCCCAACGTCCTGGCCGACAGCCGCCGCCGGCTCGACGACTTCGATGTGCTGCGACCCGAGGAGATCGAGCTCGCCGTCCGCCTCTTGGTGAACGTCGGTCCCCGCGAGCACGGCCAGGTCTACGCCGCGCTCGACCCGGCCATCGACCGCTTCGAAACCCTCGAGGGCGAGGACCGGCTGGCATTCAAGGACGCCCTCGACAAGTTCGTCCGCACCTACTCCTTCGTCTCCCAGATCGTCGCCTATGGCGACCCCGGGCTAGAGCGCGACTACCTCTACTGCAGGGCGCTCGCCGCCTCGATCTCGGTCGGCGACAGCGCCCGCCTCGACCTCAGTCGCGACGTCCAGCTCACCCACCTCAAGACCGAGCTCACGTTCGAGGGGTCGATCGCCCTCACCTCAGAGTTGGGCGATGTTAAGAGCCTATTTGGGGATGGCACCGGTCTGCGCAATGATCCCGGCATGCAATACCTCTCTCAGATCGTCGACGTGCTCAACGAGCGCTTCGGCACCAACCTCAATGAGCAGGACCAAATCCTTTTCGACCAGTTCGAGGAGACCTGGGCCGCCGACCCTGTCCTCACCGATCAGGCTCAGAGCAACACCCTCGACAACTTCGCTCTAGCTTTCAAGGAGAAGTTCGTTGGCACGATTGCCAAGCGAATGAACGACAACGAGGAGATCGTCAAGAAGATCCTCGACGACCCCGACTTCGCCGCGGAGCTAGCCGGCTACTACGAGCGCAAGCTCTATTCCCGTTTACGGACGCCCCCCGTGAGCTCGAAGCCTGCCTAGCTTTCTACGTCCAGCGGGCGGCCAGAGTCAGCCGCGACCACCACACAAGGCGTTTGACCGCGTCTATTCTGTCGGCCGATGAGCGACGTAAAGCTGTTCCGGCTCGGTCCGATGGGCGTTAGCGAGCTCGAGGGCAAGGAGGTAGTCATTGAGAAGAGTCTTCAGACCCTGATCGAGACAAACGCCCCGGCGATGCTTGGCGTCCGGCTGCTTCGTTCGGAGTATCTGACCGGGAGCACTCACGGTGGTCGGATCGATAGTCTGGGCATTGACGAGAACAACTCGCCGGTCATCATCGAGTACAAGCGATCACAGAATGATTCGGTCATCAACCAAGGGCTCTTCTACCTCGACTGGCTGATGGATCATCGGGCGGAGTTCCAGCTGTTAGTCCAAGAGGAATTCGGGGCCGAGGCTGCGAAGGTGATCGATTGGCGTAATCCGCGTGTCATCTGCATTGCTGGCAGCTTCAACCGCTATGACGAACACGCCGTCAAGCAAATAGGACGCAACATGGCCCTGGTGCGGTACAAGCGCTTCGGGGATGAACTTCTGCTTCTCGAAACCGTGAATCCCAACGTGAGCAGCGGCAGCGCGGGTTCCGCAGCAGTGACCTCCGCACGGCCTAGCCGAGTCAAGGCCATGGGTTCAAGCGATGCCGAGGCTGCTTTGATCAGGGCTTCGCCCGAGCTCAGCGACTGTTTCCATCTTCTTGAGGACTACGCACTTTCATTTGGCGACGACGTACAGAAGAAGGTTCTCAAGGTGTACATCGCCTACGCACGTCTCAAGAACTTCGCCTGTGTGGCGGTGTATCCGCAGGCCAAGGTGATCACGGTCTGGCTCAAGCTCGATCCGAAGAACCTGCAGTTGAAAGGGGGGTTCTCGCGCGATGTAAGCGAAATCGGCCATGCAGGCACCGGCGACCTGGAGATCTCCATTCGCAGCCAGGCGGACGTCGAACAGGCAAAACCCTTGATCCAAGCGAGCTACCAAGGAAGCTAACCGGGGCCACGGAAGCCCAAGAAGACACGGCGGTCCAGGAACCGCCGATTAGGTTAGTGAGAGCCAGCTGCTCTCGTCTGCGGCAGTTGGCTGAGCCGTTGTGCCTTCGATTGGCCACGCATGTCACCAGTGAGGGTGCTGACCTACCGTCCTGTGGGCCTACGGCCGCTCCGGATCGAAGTCGAAGCTCGTCACCTCCTACGGCGGCCCTGAGCCCGAGGGCGAGCTGGAACAGAGAGCTGGTGGGGTCCTGCATGGCGACGCCTCCTCCGGTGATCTGGTCACCGAAAGGGTGCCACCTACCCACTCAGTTCAGCGAGGAGCCGCTAGTCTAGTCTAGTCAGGGATCGAGGTGAAGGTGAGTTGAAATTCAACCGAGCGATAATTGCCGTAGACGCACATGCGGAGGGTGAGCCCGGACGCGTGATTATCGGCGGCGTTCTCGATCCACCCGGACGCACCGTCTTCGAGAAGATGCGCTACTTCCAGCAGCACCACGACGACTTGCGTCGGCTCATGCTCCGTGAGCCGCGAGGATATCCCGCACTTTGCTCCAACGTGATCGTGGGCGCAACCGTGGCGGAAGCGGCGGCGGGATTCATCATCATGGAGCAGTCCGAGTATCCGCCCATGTCCGGTTCCAACCTGATCTGCGTAGCCACGGTTCTCATCGAGATGGGAATGGTGGAAGTCACCGAGCCAGTCACCGAGTTCTACTTGGAGGCCCCAGCCGGTCTGGTCAAGGTGATGGCGCGAGTCGAGCAAGGTCGAGCGCTGGGGATCACGTTTGAGAACGTCCCCGCTTTCGTATTCAAGATCGACGTGCCGATCGAGGTACCGGGAGTCGGCACCGTGTCCGTAGATATTGCGTTCGGAGGCATGATCCACGTCATCTTCGATGGTGCTCTCGTCGGGCTCGAGCTGCGGAGCGACCAGGCAGCTGACATAGTGCGCATCGGCGAATTGGTTCGGAAGGCCACTCGCGACCAGAACCCGGTATGCCATCCCGACAACCCAGAGATCGTGGGACCCACTATCACGGTCGTCTCAGGTCCCCCGACCCGCCCAGATGCGGACCTCAAGAATGCAGCCGTCGTGTCGTCGGACCAGGCGCAGGGCGGATCGCCGCACTCCCTTCCTGGCGTGCTCGATCGTTCGCCCTGCGGCACTGGCACCTGCGCCAAGATGGCAACCCTCCACGCTCGTGGCCGCCTGAACGTGGGAAAAGATTTTCACCACGAGGGGATCCTTGGCACCAAGTTCGTCGGGCGGCTCGTGCGCGAAACCACCGTTGGGCCGTATCCAGCCGTCGTCCCGACCATTGCCGGGCGTGCATGGGTAACGGCGCTAGCAACCTATGGTGTCGATTCCGAAGATCCCTTTCCTGCCGGATTCACGGTGGGCGACCTCTGGCCATATTGAGCCGGTCAACCGTCCCGCTCCGGAGGCTCCCGAGGGAGTTCGCCATCGCATACGGCGCCAAGATCGGCTGCTGCCAGCGTCGTGGTTTCATGTCGGCGTCGGCTCAGTCAGCATGGCGCGACAAAGCAGGTAGTCTGGGGAGGAGCATGCAGAGTTTTATCGCTACCGCGCGACCTTTGGTCTCGTCCGCATGAGGCGTACGGCTCCGCCGCCGCGAACCATGGCGCTCGAGCTGGCGAAGGCTGAGTTCGCGCAAGCGGAGGTCGACCTCATCGAAGAGCTTCGCATTCCGAGTATTAGCACGCTCGATGACCATGTCGGCGATGTACGCGCGAATGCCGAATGGCTGGCGTCTCGATTAGCGGATCTGGGAATGCAGACCTCAGTGATCGATATACGAAAAGGTGGGCACCCCATCGTCCGGGCCGACTGGCTAGGGCGCCCGGGGGCCGACCTGTTGACGATCTACGGTCATTACGACGTGCAGCCACCGGACCCGGTGGCGGAGTGGGAATCGCCCCCATTCGAACCCGCAATTCGGGAGGGGTTCCTTTACGCGCGGGGTGTGGCCGACAACAAAGGCAACCATATGGCAGCACTAAAGGCCGCCGAGTACACACTGCGGGCAGGAGGTCCGCCTCTCAATTTGCGGTTTCTGATCGAAGGCGAGGAGGAGGTGAGCGGGGAGTCCTTGCCGCGCTATCTTCGGGAGCACGCCGAAGAGCTCGCGAGCAGCCACGTGCTGCTGTTAGACGGCTTGTGCGAACCGGGGGACCAGCCTGCCGTAGTGACCGGGTTGCGCGGCAACCTCTACGTCGAGCTGGAGGCCCAAGGGGCTCCGACGGACCTCCATTCGGGGCTTTACGGCGGGGTGGCGCCGAACCCCATTATCACGCTCGGCCGCCTCCTCGGCGAGCTCAGGGACCGCGATGGCCGGATCACAATCCCTGGGTTCTACGACGACGTGCGCCCCATCGACCCCGCCGAAACCGAGAACTGGGATCGAAGCCCGGAGTATGACGCCGAGATCAGACGCCTGACTGGAACGCGGGCCCTAGAGGGCGAGTCCGGCTACCCGGCCATAGACCGCATGTGGGCACGGCCGACCATGGACGTGGCTGGCATCATTGGCGGCTTCACAGGCCCCGGCCGCAAGACTGTCATTCCCGCCCGCTGCGTGGCGAAGGTAACCATGCGGCTGGTCCCCGACCAGGATCCCGACTCCATCCTGGAGGCACTGCGCGGCTATGTGGCAGAACTTTCCACTCCCGGCGTGGAGATCACGGTGCGGCTGCTGACGGTCGCTCGTTCGCTGACCATAGCTGCCGACGGCGCGGGCGTGCGGGCCGCCCGTGCCGCCTTCCAGCAAGGCTTCGGGAAGCCGGCATCGCTGGTTCGGAGTGGTGGCTCGATCAAGGTCGCCCTTGACTTCGCCGAAACCCTCCACCAGCCTCCGATCATCACCGGGATCGTCCAGAACGACTGCCGGCTGCATGCGCCCAACGAGCGGCTGGCCCTGGACAATTATCACCGCGGCATCGAGACCCTGATCCACCTGATGTACGAGCTCGCGGGGGAGTCGGCCGCGGTCCCCGCTCACTGAGGTCAGGGTCTTGTAGTTTGCGGCGTGCTGCCTCCCCGCTCCGCCCGCAGCCGGTCACGCAGCTCACGTGTCGCCACCAGGTCGACCTGTAGAGACCCATCGAAGATGACGCCGTACTCGTCGCGGGCGGCGCCCGACGACACGTAGGCGTCGCGCACGTCGACTCGTACGGCTTCCGGCTCGCGGTCCAAAGGGTCGCCGAACCCACCACCACCGCCCGCCCGTATCGAGACCCGGTCTCCCGGCGCCAGGGCGGTCGCCGGGAGCTTGAGAATCTCCTTCTCGCCCCAACGAGCTGACGTAAGCAGTGCGTAGTTACGCGACCCCGGCCACCCGCCGAGCGCCCCCCAGTGCACCGCTACTCCGCGCTCGATGGTCGAGATAATGCTGGCCTCCGCGTCGAACCGCAGGTCGCGCACGATTCCCAGTCCGCCCCGGTAGCGCCCGGGGCCGCCGGTATCAGTCCTGATCTCGTAGCGCTCGACGAAGATCGGGTCCATCGCCTCCTCGACCTCGACCGGCAGGTTGGTTGAACACGCGGAGAGAATGTTTGCGATCGCGCTCTCCCCATCGCCCCGCGCACTTGCGCCCTGACCGACCGGCTCCAGCGGCCCCTCGAGCCACATGCGACCAGTTACGGGGTGAAAGCCGTAGCGCATCAGCCCAACCAGGCAACCACCCGAACAGGTCGGAACGCGATCCGGAAAGATGGGCGCCAGCGTCTTGAGCATGGTTTCCACGGCGGCCCGTGCGGGCCAGCCGTACAGCATCGTCGGCGCCGTGGTGCCGGGGTTGAAGACGCTCCCCTCGGGGGCGATGACCCGGAACGGCCGGAACGCGCCTTCGTTGCCAGGCGAGTCCGGATCCGTCAACGCCTTTCCCAGCAGCCGGCTGATCGAAATGGTCGTGAGTAAGGGGCAGTTGGTGGGGCCCTTCTGTACGCTGTCGGAGCCCGAGTAGTCGAACGTGAGCTCGCCGGCTTCGGGGTCGATTGTGAGAGCAACCTCGATCTTGACCGGCTTGCCATGCTCAACCCCGTTGTCATCCATGCGGTCGGTGCCCACGAACGTGCCAGCCGGCATCTTGCGGATCGCCGCCCGGGTCAACTCCTCCGAATGCCGGTAGATCGCCTGGATGCAATCCCCTACCGTCTCCCGGCCGTATTTGCGCATCAACTGCTCGATCGACCGGCGTCCCACGTTGAGCGCGGCGATCTGCGCCATCAGGTCGCCCCAGATCGCTTCGGGAGCCCGCGAGTTCGCCTTGATGATACGGGCCACGGACTCCACCAAGATGCCGGCCGCGAACAGCTTGGTGGGCGGCAGCCGCAGGCCCTCTTGGAAGGCGTCGGTGGAATCGGTGGGATATGGATCCTTGGCGCCGAGGTCGACCAGGTGCGCCTTGCTGGCCGCAAATGCGACAAGGTGGCCGTCATCGAAGATGGGCGCGAAGACGACAGTGTCAGGAGGGTGCGCGCCGGTGAAGTCAGGCATCGCGACCACGAAGACGTCACCTGCCTCGAGGCGGGCGTCGGGTAGGCTGGTCAGCGACCGCTTCACTCCAGGGCTCAGCGAGCCCATGAAGTGCGTCAGGCCGGGGGCCTCGGCCAAGGTGCCGGCCTCGTGGTCGAGCAGCCCGCAATTGAAGTCGCGGTTGTCATAGATAATCGGGGACACGGCGGTGCGCTGGATAGTGTCCCGCATCTCACGCGCGGCAGCCAGGAGATAGTTGCGCACTACCGCGATGGTGATCGGACTCGGCACGGGCCTCACTCGATCCCTCCGATCGTGATGCGCAGGTTGCCGAAGGCATCCACCTCGAGCCCGTCTCCTGCGGCGCACACGGCCGTGTGCGTCGGCTCCTGGACGATGGCGGGCCCCTCGATCCGGTCGCCGGCCCCCAGTTGCTCGCGGTCGTAAACTGGGCACGCGACGATGGCGCCCCCGAGGTGGACGGGCCGCCGCCCGAGCAAGGCCCCAGCCGCTCCCCTGCCCGGCTCAACAGTGGACAGCCGCAGACGCTTAAGGGACCTGATCGCTTGGAGTCGGAACGTTACGGTCTCGCGGAGCAGGTCCATACGATGACCGTAACGCACCCGGTGCAACTCGTCGAAGCGTTCGTCGATCACCGTCTGCAGATTGCCGTCGAGCGGTGAGGCGCCGAGCGGCACCTCCACCTCGCGTCCCTGGCCCTTATAGCGGGTGTCGACCGACCGCCTGTACAGGAGATCATCGTTCGGACCGCCGGCGGTGGCAACGAGCGCAGCCAGTGAAGTCTCCATTCCGCGGTAGACCCGCTCCACCTCCTGTGGGTCAAGCCGATCCGTGGTCGACACGAGCGTATGCGCAGCGTTGCCAACGATGTCCGCCCCGAGCATCCCCCAGGCCGAGAAGACTGACGGATAGGCGGGCACCAGCAGGTGGCGGACGCCAACGGCGCGTGCCAACTCGGCGCAGAACAGTCCGCCGCCGCCGCCGGCTGTGACCAGGGTGAAGTCGCGCGGGTCGTAACCCTGGCCAGTGAGGATCTGGCGGACGGTCTGAGCCATGCGGTTCTGCGCCACCGTGAGAACGCCTTCTGCGCACGCCTGGACATCGAGGCAAAGGCGCTGGGCGAGTTCCTGTATGCCTCGGTGAGCGAGATCGAAGTTGAGGCGCCGCTCCCCACCCGCGAAACGATCGGGATCCAGGAGGCCGCTGACCAACGCGGCGTCAGTCACGGTTGGCTCGGCACCGCCGCGACCGAAGCACATCGGGCCGGGCTCCGCGCCGGCGCTCTCGGGTCCCACATGCAGCATGCCGGCCGCATCGACCCGAGCGATGCTGCCACCGCCGGCGCCCACGCTCCGGACGTCGATGGTGCGTAGGCGAGCAACGTACCCGAGGATGTCGGTCTCCGTGGCCAACCGCGGCTCGCCACCTATAACCAGCGAGACGTCGAAGCTGGTGCCTCCCACATCGGCGACCACCAGGTTGTCGAGGCCGAGAAGGCTGCCCAGGTAAGCGGCGCCGACCGCAGCGCCAGCAGGTCCGGATGACAGCATGTTGACGGGTGCGTGGCCGACCATCTGCACTGAGGACACACCCCCAGACGAGTTGGCGATCATAAGCGGGGCGCGCACTCCGGTAGCTGCAAGCCCGGTCCCCAGGCGCGCCAGGTAGTCGACTACCTGGCGCTTCACATATGCATCGATGACGGTGGTGCTCGTCCTCTCGTACTCGCGGATCTCCCTAGCCACCTCGTGGCTGGCGGAGACCGCGACGCCCGGCAGTTCGCGGGCGAGGATTGCCGCCACTCTGACCTCGTTGCTCGGGTTGACGTACGAGTGCAGCAGGCAGAGGGCGACTGCCTGCACGCCTTCCCTGCGGATGGCGTCCACAACGCCGAGGACGTCCGCCTCGTCGACTGCAGTGAGAACCTGGCCGTCGAACCGCGTTCGTTCGCTGATCTCGAAGCGGAGGTAGCGTGGGACCAGCGGCAACGGCTTCTTCCAGAAGAGGTCGTAGATCCGTTCGTCGGGCCGGTTGATGCGCCGGATCTCGAGCACATCCCGGAAACCTCGAGTCGTGATCAGCGCGGTCCGCGAGCCTTTCTCCTGGACCACCAGGTTGGTGGCGACAGTCGACCCGTGGATGAATATTGAGATCTCACCGGGATCGACGTTGAGCTTATTGACGGCCGCCAGCACCCCAGTGACGACATCGCGGGGCGTGGTGTCAGCCTTGGCGACCGTCACCTGCAGCGACTCCTCATCCACCGCCACGATGTCCGTGAAGGTGCCGCCGACATCGGTCGCGATCCGGATCATGGTGCCACCTGGCCGGCGGGGGGTGCGGGGCGACCCGCGCGCTCGGCCTGCAGCGCTTCGATACGGGCGCCCGCCTTCAGGCCGGACCCGGTGAGTACCACGACCACCGGACCGCTGCGAATGTCGAGGTGACGCAAGCCTGCCGCCGCGGTGGCGCTGGTGGGCTCGACGTAGAAGCCGGACGACGCCAGCTCGATCAGGGCGTTCTCGATCTCCGACTCAGCCACCGTGATCGCGGTTCCGCCGCCCGCCCGCAACGCGCTCAGGATCGCGGCGCCCCGGATCGGACTCCGGCAGGCAATGCCCTCCGCGAGCGTCGGATGCTCGCCGCCGGCGGCCGCGACCTGCCTAGCGCCAGCTGCAAAAGCACGGGCGATGGCTGGATAGGACTCGCTCTGGACTGCGTGGATCGCCGGCAGCGCGTCGATCGCATTACCTTCGCGGAGTGCGGCGAAGGCTCGGGCGATGCCGAGGACGACGCTCCCGTAGCCGGCAGGCACCACCACCGCGGCCGGGGCCCGGTAACCGAGTTGCTCCCAGATCTCAAAACCAAGGGTCGAAATCCCGGCCGTGTACAGCGGCTGCCGGTTGTGGCTGGCGTAGAAGGTGGTCTCGGCCCGCGCGAGCGTGGCCTGGGCAACCGCCGCCCGGTCCCCCGCCACCGCCTCCAGCCGCGCGCCGTAGGCCCGGATCTGGGCCAGCTTACCGGGCGAGTTCGAGGCTGGCGTGAAGATCGTGCACTCGATACCCGCCGCTGCCGCATAGGCCGCGGCGGCTGCCCCGGCGTTTCCCGACGAGTCGTCAATAAGGGCCCTGATTCCGAGCGCTCTCAATTGCGATATAAGGACCGCGGCGCCGCGGTCCTTATAGCTGCCGGTCGGCAGAAGGTAGTCAAGCTTGAGGTGTACGGGCTGCCCGCCGATCCGAGTTTCCACGAGCGGGGTCATCACCTCGCCCAGTCGCAACGCATGGCGGTAGCCCAGGGCGGGGAGAGCCGCCCTGTAACGCCAGAGCCCGGGCTCCAAGGGGTCGACCTGGCCGCGACGAAAGCTGGACGGCGGTTCGAGGTCCAATAACCCGCCGCACGGGCAGCGCCACACGGGCTGCTCGGACCCCATGCGCCGGTCGCACTCCAGGCAGCGATAGGCGAGCTCCCCGCTCGGCTTCTCAGCCAATGATCCGCGCAGCTCCGAAGCCGGCGCTGAGCTCAGCATGGGACTCGAAGCGGTGGGGGTGGAACTGCGCCAGGCCGGCATCGACCGAAGCTCCAGAGACCAGCGCGGCGACATGGCGGCCGAGGGCGGGCGCCAACTTGAATCCGTGACCGCTGGTGCCCGCATCGACGAAGACCCCTTCGGCGACCTCGCCTATTACCGGTTGCCAGTCGGGGCTGACGTCATACAGGCTCGCCCAACCGCCACGCGAGTCTGCCGCAGAGAGCCGCGGAAGCCGGGTCGCGACGCCGGACGCCATTCGAGCCGTTTCGTCCCGAGTGATCGATGCGCTGAAGTGGTCGGGGTCGGCCGTGCCTTCAGGCGTAAGCGGGCCGGCGAGGAAGAGCTCTGCCCCGTCCGGCTTCATGTAATAGCCGGCCGGCACATCCACGAGCACGAACGGCACCGGACGAACCTGGCTCCAGCCGAAGGTGGCGACGTAGTGCCGCTCGACCGACAGCGGGAGGTCGGCCCCCAGCTGGCGGGCGAGCGGCCGAGTCCACGGACCGGCGCTGATAAGCAGGCGCGCACACTCCGTCTGCGAACCTCCGGCATCCACGATCACGGCGCCACTGCCTGGCCGCGGCCTCAGTTCCGTGACCGGGCAGTGGAGTCGTGCATCGAGGCCCATCTCCACCGCTCGCTCGAGTAGCCCCTGCGTCGTCAGCACCGGGTCGGCGTACCCGGCTCCCGCCTCCCACGCGGCGACCCGGATCCCGGTCGGGTCGACGTCCGGATACTGCCGCCGAAGCTCGGCTTCGTCGAGGAGCTTGACCTCCGTTCCCACGGCGGCGAGGATCGCCGCGGCGTCGCGGACGCAGGCCCCATCTTCGGGCCCGTGCAGGAAGAGCGCGCCCGTCTGCTGGAACCCGCATGCGCGTCCGCCAGACACCTCACGGAAGGAGCGAAAGATCTCCATGCCTTCGCGCGCGGTAGCAGCCAGGAAAGGGTTGGTGTAAAACGCCCGGCATACCGCACTGGAACGACCGGTTGGGCCGGATGCGGACGCGCCACTCTCGAAGAGTGTCGCCTGGATGCCCTGCTTCGCCAGGTGGAAGCCCGCACTAACGCCGTGGATGCCGCCACCGATGATGGCGACCTCGACTGTCCGCATCATTCCCTCACAACTTCAAAGGCCTCTATGCAGACGTCCAGGATCGCCAAGGTGTCGGCGATCGTGTCCTGGCCGGGAAGGGCCCGGATGATGACTTCGTCGACGACCCCGCGCCAGGTGTCCAGTCTGGCCCGGAGGTCGGCCTGCGTGGCAGCGTGGATCGCCACCTCGTTCGCCTTCAGGCCCATGCGCTCGAAGTGCGCGGCATAGAACGGGAGCGATGAGTAAAGGCGAGCCTCGCGCTCGAGCCGGGCATCGGAGCCGAGACCGTACGCGACGCGAACGTAGGCATAGATGAGTGGCGCCCGGCGACCAACACGGCGGGCAGCATCGCGCACCGTCTCCGCTGACTGGCGCGCGTGGTTGGGGTCCAGCCAGTTGAGCAGCACGCTATCCGCAATCTCGCCGGCCAGCGTGCACATCCTGGGACCCAGGGCGGCGATCGTGAGCTCGCAGTCGACTTCGCGCCGCAGCTCGCGGGTCGCCGTCCGCACCCGATCCAGCGACCCCGCAATGGGACCACTCCCGATGCCCAATCGCAGGCGCTCGACGGGTATTTGATACTCCGCCAAGTCGTTGATGATGGCGGTGGCGGCGTGCTCATGCAGAGGGATCACGCCGATGCCGAGGTCGATGCAGCTGGTGGCTCTGGCCGCCGCGCTTAGCCGGAGCAGGCCGTCGCCGCTCAACGGTGGGCTCGGATAGGTCAGCCAAAATGAGAGCAATCCCGCACGCTCGGCCGCGAGGGCAGCGGCAGTGATTGTCTCTTCGGGCGCTCCCGCCGCGAGACCGAACCCCAGAGGTTGCGCGGTCATCGGGTTCCGCCCACGTCAGCAGAACTCTCCTAGCATGCGGCCGGCGAGTGACCGGGCCAGCAGTACCGGTCCTCCGAATGCCACCCTGGCCACTTCCCGCATGGCCAGGGTGTATCCGAAGCACTCCAGGTAGAGGAAGTCTGCACCCTGGTTCCGCGCCGCCTCAGCCGCCCCACGGACCTGCTCGACCGAATCGGTCGCGTAGGGATTAGCGACGACCATGTTCAGCTCCCCGCCTCGGAACCGGCGCCAGCCACGCTCGATTGGTTCGACCTGATCCGGGATCGGAACCATCGACGCCAGCTTCTGCCCCCCGACGATGCCAGTGACCACGCCATGGAGAGCGTTGTGCGGCTGAATCAGGGGGCGCCGATGGCGGAGCGTGGGGAAGTCGCCGCCGCACACTAGGAGCGTGGCCACCACGCCGTCTTCTGACTCCAGCTGGGCGATTCGCTGCTGGAGCAGCGGGACGATGGCATCCATTTCCAGCCTCACCGACGTACCGTCGCGGAGCAGCGATACTAGCGGCTCGCGGTCTGGCGCGGGCGCCAGCGCTCGGATCGCCGCGACACTTAGATCGTCCAGTGCCCCCCTTTCGACGATGCGGGCGACATCGCCCAGGACCAGGCTCACCTCGGGTCCCAGCCGATCGGCCCGAGGCGCCTGGCCGATCGTCAGCACGCCCAGCGTCATCGGCCGCGCCCTCCGACGTGTTCGACGCTTCCGTCGACAGCGATGGTCAGCCGATCCCCGGTTCGGATGCGGCTCAAGTCGCCGGCGGCCACGACGACGACCGGCACGGTCAGTGAGTAGAGCTCACGCGCCACGATGGCGCCGAGCGCAATTATGGGGTCGGCGTCGGCAAGAAGCACCGCTGTAGGATGGGTGCCCAGCCGGGCCATCTCGAGCAGCGCGCCGCTGCTCGAGCTCGAGCCCCGGCCGGACCGCATGACCAAGACGCGCCCGGACAGGAGCGCTCCACGCTGGGGGTGATGCTGGTCGATGATCGACCCCGAGACCGGGTCGGCACCTCCCCACAAGCTGAGCGGCTGGTCGAGTGCGAGCGCCTCGCCAGTGCAGTCGCCGGCGACCAACGCGTGCCCCGACATCACGACAGGTAGGCTCATAAGTCGGATAGCGCCTCCGAGATCAGAATGCGCCCTTCGTGGGCGGAGCGCACGCAGTCGGCCAAGCTGGCGAGCAGCACGTTGTAGCCGAGGTTGCCGGGGGCGTAGTAGGCCCATTTCGCCGAGTTCGTCATAATCAGGGCGCCTCGCTGCGGATGCATGAACGGAGCCAGGTAGGTGCAGCTGTCGACGACGATCGTGGCCCCGAAGTCTTGCAGCGGCTCCAGCCAGCCGCGGCGTTCGACCTCGGCCAGGACGGACCGCCCAGTCGAGACGTAAAAACGGACTTCCGGGCGGGATCGCCGGCCGACGATCAGGCTGACCAGGGTTTCGAACTCCGTGATCGAGAAATGCGGTGTGCCCACGCTGATCGCGGCCAGCTCGCCGTCGCCACGCGTGGTCAGCTCCCGCTGCGCGTCACGGATGGCGCGGGCGGTGACGACGATCACCTGGTCCGGCGCCTGCCCTTGGAGTGCCTCCGCCCGTTCCGGTGCCTCGGGCGTGACTCCCACGATGTGGAAGAGCGCCACCGACCCGGACGACGCGGCCGCCGCTCCGAACGCCTTCAGCGAGTCTTCGGATACAAGGCCCGGCACTCCATCGACGACCGGCACCCGACCACCCGCGGCAGCACCAACCACGAAGCCGAGAAGCGGCCACAGAAGTTCGTTCGCGAACCACTTTGCGGGGAGGCCGGCGACGTCGAACACGATGCGGCCGCGGCGGTTCTCGGTGCGATGAAGGCCGTGGTCGGGAACCCGTCCGACGATGCCCGCGCAGATGTCGATGAAGTCGCCATAGCGGTCCGTGCGGGCGCCGACTACGGAATTGATGAACGCGATCGCGTTCGACTCGGCCCAGGCCACTTGTTCGCCGAAGATGGGGCGGTTCGGCAGTTGGTAGGGGGCGCAGGTCCAGGTCGGCGTACAGCCCATTTCCTCATAAAGGCGCATGAGCCGGCGTCCCTGGCCGCCGCGCTTCCGATTGCCTAGGTTGAGCTCGGGATGGAGCAGGTCGACGAGGCCGACGTTCAGGGTCGTGGGGACACTCACCCTTGCCCCACCGCCGGCCAACGCCTGCGCGAAGTCGATGCCTGAGTCGCCCTGGTAGAGGCAGCCGTCGACGTGGGCGCGTGTCACTGGTATCAGGTGGAGAGCCCCAAGGGCGCGGCCGTATTCCACTATCAGCCTCATGGCGAGCGCGGCGCCCTGGCCGCGCTCGCCATTCAGCACCCCCTGGTCGGTGGCGGACAGCTCCACCGCTAACCGCCGAACTCGCGACCAATCGCCGTCGCGGAACGGGCGACCAAGTCCACGCCGGCCGGGTGGCAGAGCACGGTAGGCTTCGCCTGATCCTGCCCGGCGCCATCCCCCCACGCGATCTTGCCCGCGATCATCGACAGGTCGCATGCGCCACCCCGGCCGACCACGATCAGGTCGGCGTCGCACCCAACCTCCAAGCGGCCCTTGTTGTCGAGACCGAGCATTCGCGCGGGCGCGCCGCTGGCCTTCCAAGAGAACTCGCGGAGCGTGAGCGCTTGTGCCGCGACCAATGCCATCCCCTGCGCCAGCGTCGTATTGCGGGGCAACGAGCCGCCGTCAGTTGAGAACGCGTCGACCGCGAAATCGGGACTTCCCTGCCTTCGCGCAAGCGCGATAGCGAGCGAGGCCGACGCCGGGTTAACTGCGAAGCTGACCGCTACCGCGCTGCCCCGAGCCTGGTACAGGTCGAGCCCTTGGTCCGGGTCGAGAAGGCACATCTCTCCGTTAATCTCCCCGTGGATCGCTGCCCAACCGTCCACGATCGCGCGGCGGAGCTCGGTTTCCGAGTTTTCATAGCCGCCCATCCGTAGGCAGGTGACGACCACGCGGCTTACCGGTACACCGGCCACGCAGGTTGCGTCGGCCGCGTTGATGCGAGACAGGTACGACTCGGAGACAGCGTTCGCGGCGTTCGCGAGGATGCCGATCGCTTGAGCCGCTTCACCGACGGGATCACTGATCTGGCCGCGACAGTAGGAGTTGATGTGCGCGAAGTGGACCCGCCGGCCGGCGGCCAGGTTCACCGCCTCAGCCAGCCCCTCGACATCGCTGCCGGTCTCCGTCGTACCTGCATGGATGGCCGCGTAGGCCCGTGCATCGGCGCAGACGTCGAACACGCGCGCCGTCGCCTCGGGGGTGAGCGGGTAGTGGCCGCCCAGGACCTTCAGACCAAGCGCTCCACGCTCGAGCTGCTGCTCAAGCAGTTGCTTGAGCTCAAAGGCAGACGGGTTGCTGTCGGCGACCGTCTTTCCAGGGACGACCGGGAACAGCGCACCGATGGTCATGCCCCGTCCCTGGACTGCTGTCGTCTGGATCTCGACAGGATCCCCTGCCATGTCGAGCGCCGTCGTGACGCCGGCCTTGAGCATCATGCGAAACCCCATCGGATCGCCGAACTGACCAGACACGTGGATATGGGTATCGACCAAGCCGGGTAAAACCGCCCTCCCCTCCGCATCCACCACCCGCCTCACCCCCTTGTCGGAGAGGTCGGGCCCGATGGCCGCGATCTTGCCGTCCTCGATGGCGATATCGGCGGTAGTACCGATGCCATCCACCAGACTGCCGATGTTGGCAGAGCGAATCAGGAGGTCAGGCATTCGTCGTCTGCCAGCTAGAGGCCGAGGTAGCGCGCCCGAATCTGTTCATCGTGTCGCATCTCCTTGCTGTCTCCCGAGGCGGTGATCAGGCCGCGCTCCATAACGTAGACGCGCTGCGAATATCGAAGCGCGTTGACGACCTGCTGTTCCACCAGCAGCACGGTGGTTCCCTGTCGGTTGATGTCGGCGAGGTTCTCGTAGACCTGCCTCGTCACGATCTGGGCAAGGCCCTGGGACGGTTCGTCGAGCATCAGGAGGATTGGCTTGAGCATCATTGCCCGGCCGATCGCAACCATCTGCTGCTCGCCGCCAGAGAGCGTGCCCCCACGCTGGCCGTACCGCTCCCGGAGGCGCGGGAAGAGCGAGATCACCCGCTCTAGCTGCTGTTCGCGGTCAGTCCGGTCACGGCGGCTGTACGACCCCACGAGCAGGTTGTCACGAACCGTCAGCTCTGGGAATACCTGGCGGCCTTCAGGGACGTGCGCGATGCCCAAGCGCGGGCGGCGGTGGCCCGGCAGACCGGAGAGTCCATTGCCTCCGAGGCTGATGGATCCGTCCATCAGGCGCGCGGTTCCAGAGATGGCCCGGAGCAGCGTGGTCTTGCCTGCGCCATTGGCCCCGATCAGGCTGACAAACTCGCCGGCTTCGACCGTGAGCGACACGCCGTGGAGAACCTCCAGGTTCCCGTAGCCAGCACGGAGGCGGTCAATCGTCAGTAATGGCACTCTCAGGTACTCCGAGATAGGCCTCAATCACGGCCGGGTTGTGGCTGACGTCGTGGGGAGTGGCGTCGGCGATGATGCGGCCGTCGACCAGGACCAGGATGCGAGGGCAGATCGACGTGATCGCGGCCATGTTGTGCTCGATCACGAGGAGCGTCGTCCCGCGTTGGCGGTTGATATCCTTAAGCAGCGTAAGCGTTTGCGCGATCTCGACCGCGTTGAGACCAGCCATCAACTCATCCACCAGCAGTATTCGAGGCTGGCTAGACAGAGCGCGCGCGAGCTCGAGGCGGGTCCGGTCGACCAGAGTGAGGCTGCTGGCCGGCAGGTTGATGTCGCCATCGAGCTCGAGTAGCTGCAGCTCAGTGAGCGCCAGCTGGCGTGCTTCGGCGATGGACCTTGCTCTCAGGATGGCGCCGACCATGACGTTGTCGATCACCGACATGTCGCCGAACACTTGCACTTTCTGCGAGGTCTTGGTCAGTCCCAAGCGGCAGACGACATGTGCCGGCAGTCCTGTGATCCTCCGGCCCCAGAGGAGGACTTCGCCACCGAGAGGCGGGGCGAGTCCGACGACGGCGTTGAACAACGTGCTCTTGCCGGCGCCGTTAGGGCCGATCAGGCCAACGATGCAGCCTGCCTGGAGTTCGAACGTGACTTCGTTCAGCGCCTGAACCCCACCGAAACGCTGGATCAGGCCGCGGCATTCAAGGGCCGTGGTGACAGTCATCCGACACCTCGCGCGTCCGGAACGGATCGCTCGACGAAACGTCGGGAGACGGCGGTCCAGAAGGCTGCGAGCGCCGGCGCTACCCCCTGCGGTCGCAGCAGGATGACGGTGATCAAGATCAGGCCCAAGCCGACCTCACCGAGCGGTGCCAGCCGACCCGTGAGCTGCATGCTCGTGTACTGGGTGATGGGGACCATGATCGCCGCGCCCAACGCAGGCCCCCACCACGTACTAACACCGCCGACGATCGCGAACAGTGCCATGTTCACGGCTAGCTGCAGCGAGAACGTGCTGTCGGGGTCTATGAACTGGATGTACTCGGCATAGAAGCCGCCCGCCGCCGCCACCAGAGAGGCGCTGATAACTAGCGCGGCGAGCTTGCTTCGAAAGAGGTTGACTCCGGCGAGTTGCGCAGCCTCACGGTTGGCGCGGATCGCCCGCAACCGATAGCCAAGCTTGGACGTCAGCACGAGCCAACTCACCAGTAGGCTCCCGAGCAGCATGGCAGCTGCGAGATAGTAATAGGGAAGCGGCGAATCGAACTGCATCATCGCGGGGGAATCCCGAAGGATTGGAATTGAAATCCCGCTGGAACCGCGCGTAACACTGCGGAAGTAAGTGGCGCAGATCCCGCCGATTTCTAGCAGCGCGAGAGTCGCAAGCGTGAAATAGGTGCCGGACCACCGGAACGTCAGAAGGCCGAAGGCCAGCGCGGACAGGCCGCCCAGCGCGGTGGCCAGTACCACGCCCACCCAGGGCGTCAGGCCGAGGTCGACCTGAAGCAGAGCCGTTGCGTAGGCCCCGATCGCGAAGAATACGGCGTGGCCCAATGACAACTGGTCGGCATAGCCACCGATCAAGTTCCAACCCAGCGCCAGCACCCCATAGAAGCAGATGAAGGTGGCGACGCGCAGGTAGAACTGGTCGGGTAGGTAACCGGGTGCTCCGAGCACCAGCGCCAACCCGAGGGCGAGCGGCGCCAACCGCACAGCCAGGGAGCGAAACCGCCGCTGTCGACCTGGCAGCATCGGCCCCATCGTGCGTGAAGGGGCTCTTTCCGCGCTCACGACTGCCTGAACGCTCTTGACCGAAGACGGAGGGCCCGCATCGGCCAACTAGGCCGGGTGCGGTCGGATCGGGTCAACGCGAGTGCGGCGAGAAAGACCAGGAACACAACCAGGTTCTCTAGGGACGTAGGCAGGAACACCGTGGAGACTGACTGCACGACCCCGACGACTAGACCGCCGGCCAGGGTGCCCCGTATCGAGGTGAGGCCACCGAGAACCATGACAGTAAACATGATCACGATGTACTGCTGCCCACTCTGCGGTGTCACCGTCGTGTAGGGCAGGATGACGGCGCCTGCTACGGCGGTCAGACCCACTCCGATGCCAAAGGCCATCATGAACATGCGCCGCGGGTCGATGCCCATGAGAATGGCGGCGTCCCGGTTTTGAGCGGTGGCGCGCAGCGCCCGGCCGACGTCGGTGTAGAAAAGGAATACTTGGAGGACGATCACCATGATTACCGCCCACCCAAACGAGATCAGGTTGGGGACGCTGAGCCGAAGCTCGCCCAGGGCGAGGGTAGAGGTCTGATAGGCCGTGTGAACGGAGTAGTAGTCGTTACCGAAGACGACCGCCGCCCCGTTCAGCAGGATCAGGCTGACACCAACGGTGGCGAAGATCTGTGAAAGGTGGGTGGCATGCACGATGGGTTCGATTACGACGCGTTCGACCAGCACGCCAAGCAAACCGACGATCAGACCGATGCCCAATGCGGACACCGCCGGGTCGAGTCCGAACAGACGCCACGCGAAGTAAGCACCGAACATGCCCAGCATCAGGAACTCGCCCTGAGCGAAATTGACGACCTTCATCACGCCGAATACGAGAGTTAGTCCGATCGTGATCAGACCGTAGACACCGCCGATCAGCAAGCCATTGAGAACAGCCTGGGCTAAACCGAGCAACCGATCCTCGGCCCCGTGTCGTGCCCGGGCATGTGGGAGGAGCCCCCCGTTGCGAACGAGACGGAGGGCTCCAGAAATCCAATCAAATCGGGTGGGGTTCTCAGAGGATCGGTTTTGCCGTCTGCGCCGTCAGCGGCCATACCGTCACCAAGGCACCGTTCTGCCATTGCTGGAGCAGCACGACGGCAGCTGAGTCTCTGCCGCTGGTGCCAAAGTCGACGAAGCCGCCTGGCATCTCGCCGGCGAGGCCCTTGGTGAAGCGATGGGTGTGCATTGTCTGCGCGAGGACGGTCGTATCGGTGGTAGCTTTGGTCTCCAGAGCCTCCGCGAAAATGTCGGTCATCAGAGCTGTGAAGAGGGGCGTGGCGGAAAGCTTGTCATTGTACTTGCTCTGATACGCCTTGCTCAACTCCGGAAACCTCGTCATGTCGGCGACGTTGACAGCGAATACGCCGTTAGCCTGGGCGCCCAGGCTCGTACCGAAGTTGGGATCGACGAATCCGCCGATCGCGCCCACAATCGGAGCGCTGACCCCATCTGACTTGAGAGCGCGCACAAGAAGGACACTGTCGTTGATGTAGCCAGTTGAGTAGATCGCGTCTGGGGCCGCATTCTTGATCTTCGCCGCCAGCGGAGTGGCGTCGGTCAGCGTGGCTGCGTGGTAGGCCTCGTTGAGGACCACCTGCAGACCATTGCTGGTGGCCTGCTTAGTCTGAGCAGCGGCATTGCCAGATCCGAAGGTGCCGTCTTCGTAGACGATGGCCACCTTCTTGATCGGTCTCCCGGCAGCTGTATAGACCTCTTGTGAGAGCTGGATTTGGGCGTTGCCGATTTGTGATGATAGCGCCGCGGTGTCGAAGATGTACTGGAAGTTACTGTTAGTAAGGACGTCCGCCACCGAAGAGCTGATTACGGGGATGTTGTTGCGCTCAGCCACCGGCATCACGGCCTGAGTCAGCGTGCTGCTATAGCAGCAAATGACTGCGAGTGGTTTGCTGTTGGTAATCAGCTGCTGCATAGCCGATACCGCAGTGGTCGGATCACTCGTCGCGTCGACGCTGACCACCTTGATCTTGGCGCCGCCCATGGATTTGATCCCACCACGTGCGTTGATCGTGTCGGCCTCCAACTGGACACCCCGCAGTGAGTTCTGACCGTCGAGCGAGCTCGCGCCCGAGAGCGGCATTAGCACGCCCAAGACGACCTCCTTAGGAGACTGGGTGGTCGACTGGCTGGCTGCGCTGGCGCAGGCCATCGATACCAGCAGTGCGGCGACACCCGCCGCCAGCCCTAGTGCGCCTCGTCCTAGCCCCCTCCCGGTGAATCTTCGTCCGAGTAACTTTTTCATCACCCCTCCTGGATGCATAGTTATGACGCGGTCGTTGACCGTTGGTTCGGAGCCGCGTCGAGCTCCTGAGCGCTACTGTTGAGGGCCTCCGTCCATCCGTACAGCTCTCGGGCCTCCGCTTCACTCACATAGCCGGAGGCGACGTCCTGAACGAGAGCCTCTCGATCCCTCTCTTTAGGAGAGCCGAAGCCACTTCCGCCGGGCGTTTCAAACACCAGGGAGTCGCCGGCCTCGCGTAGCTCGGCGACGCCCTTGAGGTCGTCGTTCTCAGTCAAGCCAGCCGCAGTCGCGAGGCGGATGGCCGCCCCGTGGCCATGGAGGCCGCCGAACAGTCCCTCCGTTTGGACGTCCAGCTGGGGCACGATGAAGCTAAAACGTACAGGCTCACCATCATCGCGGAGCTTCTTGAGTCGCATCCGTTCCCCGAGCCCTCCGCGATACTCGCCGGCTCCGCCGCTGTTCGCAATCAGCTCCTTGCAGTCGATCAGAAGGGATGTTCGAAGCTCAAACACCTCGATAGATGTAGTGCGCGCGCTGGACGGAAAGATGAGCGCGCCGCTGCCATCGTGGCCGGCCCTTGAACCCTGGCCGCCACCCATCAGGAAGGTGTCGTTGAAGAAGCGTGCCCCGTCGCGCCCAAAGCTTCCGAAGGCCGTCGCCAGGCCCGTATGAGCCTGAGCCTTAGCGGGCAATGCCGGCGCCAAGGCGCCGATCACCGCATACTCGCAGAGCCATCCGGTATAGGTCCGGATGCTGACCGGGGCTGGGTAATTGCAGTTGAGAACGCTGCCCGCCGGTGCGTTGACGCTTAATGGGCGGTAACAGCCGGCGTTGGACAGAATGCGAGGCGTAAGCAGGCACTTGAGACCGTACATCGTATGAGCCTCGGTGTAGCTGAGCGTTGAATTAACACCGCCCGGCTCGACCTGATCAGGCGCGCCCTCGTAGTCGACGGTAATCTGCTCGCCGGCGACCGCGACCTGAACCGGAAGCGTCAGACGCCGGCCCAGCGCATTGGCGATGACCACGTTCCGGTATACGCCGTCCGGTATCTCGGAGATAGCGTTTCGCATAGCCACCTCGGCGCGCGACTGCACCGCAGCCGCCAACTCGACCAGATCCTCCAAACCGTACTCGTCCATCAGGCGTTCCAACCGGTTCATGCCCACCCGGTTGGCGCTCAGCTGGGCGTGGATATCGCCGATCACTTGGTCGGCGTTTCGCACATTCTTTCGGATGATTGTCACGATCGCATTGTTGACGCGGCCGCGGTCGTAGAGCTTGACAAGCGGGATTTGCAGCCCCTCCTCGTACACCTCGTGCGCTTTTGGCGCATCCCAGGAGCCGCCGATATCGGAGCAATGGGCGATCGAACCGATGAAGCCGACCAGCTTGCCTTTGCGCAGGACCGGGGTTAGCAAGGCGAGGTCAGGAAGGTGGCCCGCGCACATCCACGGGTCATTGGTGATAATCGCGTCGCCCTCGGCGAGCTCGTCCTGACCGTGGAAGGTCCGCAGCACCTCGCGGGCGACCCGGGGGAGGCAGAGGTTGAAGGCAGGCATTGAGCGCGATGAGTGCGCGAGCGAATCGCCATTGGCGTCAAGCAACTCGCAGGCGATGTCTTGCGTGTCGCCGATGATGCTGCTGAAGGCTGTGCGCCAGAGGGTGACCCAGCACTCCTCAGCGATGCCCACCAGACGGCTCCAGATGACGGCCAGAGAAATGGGGTCGAACTTCTCTGGCGCCCGGACGGAACTCTTGACCATCAGCTGCCCACCTTGATTCGAAGACTGCCGGATACATCGACCGCCAATTCGTCACCGGGTCCGATGACGGTTGTGCTCTCGCGTTCCTCGACAATGGCCGGCCCCTCGAGCCGCGATCCTACCCCGAGGTCAGCGCGCCGATACACGGGGGTGTCCTCCACATAGCCACCGGCCTCGGGGAAGTAGACCCGTCGCGAGCCTTTCCTGCGAGCCTCGCCGGCGCTAGCGGACGATGGCATCAGCGTCTTGGGATCGAAGGCGGGCGGCGGCAGCGTCGCCAGCATCCGCCAAGTGATGACCATACGCGTGTAGCCGGGCAGTACGCTGTGGTAGAGGTGCTCGTACCTGGAGTCGAACGAACGCGCGATCTCGGGTTCGGCAGCCCCGGTCAGCGCGACTTCGGGCAGGTCGACCTCGATGCTATGGAACTGACCGTCGAGGCGCATGTCGGCGAGCTTTTTGATCTTGACCGTCCTGGCATCGGCTGCGCCGACGTCGAACATCTCAGCGGCGCTGCTTACCATAGTTTTGTAGAGGCTGTCCAGGCGATGCCACTCGGTGGAGGCCAGCGGGGCGGGCAGCGACCTTGAGAGTTCGATCGTCATTGGCGCCACCAACATCCCGAGGGCCGAAGCGACCCCCGACAGCGGCGGGATGATGACCTCCGACGCGCCGAGGATCCGCGCCATTCGCACGGCGTGGATCGGCCCCGCGCCGCCGAAGGCGACCAACGGGAAGCGCCGAGGATCGTGGCCGCGCTCGATAATGTGGGCTCGGGCGGCGCCGGCCATCATGTTGCAGGCGACGCTGTAGATGCCCCAAGCGACCTCGGTCATCGTCAACCCTGCCGCTTTGGCGAGCCGCTCCAGCGCTGTCTCTGCCAGACCCCGATTCAGCTTCATTGTGCCGCCGAGGAAGGCGTCAGGGTCGAGATAGCCGAGGACCACGCCAGCATCGGTCACAGTCGGCTGCTCCCCACCGAGCCCGTAACAGGCGGGGCCGGGGTCGGCGCCCGAGCTCTCAGGACCGATCTGTAGGAGCTCGAGCTCGTTGAGGGTGGCCAGCGAACCTCCGCCGGCACCGATCTCGATCAGGTCGACCGCAGGAGTCCGGATCGGCAGGCCGGAGCCGGCCATGAATCGATCGACCCGCGCCACCTCGAACTCCGATACTCGGGCCGGGACGCCGTCCAGGATCAGGCAACTCTTGGCGGTGGTCCCCCCCATGTCGAAGGCCACCAGGTCCGGGACTCCCAGCTCCTTGCCCAAGAACGCGGCGATCGTGGCCGCGCCGGCGGGCCCAGACTCGAGCAGCCTGATCGGCAGGCGGCGCGACACCTCAGGGGTCATCAGGCCGCCGTTGGACTGCATCAGGAACAGCTGGCCGCGGAAGCCTTGGCGAGCGAGTTGCATCTCCAGGTTCTCCAGATAGCCCCGGATCAGCGGCTGAACGTACGCGTTTGCGACCGTCGTCGACAGCCGCGGATACTCGCCGACCTCGGCCGCAATGTCGCTGGACGTGGACACCTCAATCTCAGGGTGTTCGTCGCGGATGATCTGGGCGATCGCCTCTTCGTGCGCAGAGTTGGCATAGCTGTGCAGCAAGCAGACGGCGATCGCCTTGACTCCAGCACGCACCAGCTCCGCGATCTCCTCCCGCGCCTGCTTTGGTGAAATGGCCTCCACGACCTCTCCGTCGCGGTTGACCCGCTCGGCGATCTCCCGGCGCAGGTTCCGCGGCACCAACGGCGCCGGGAAGGTCAGGCCGAGGTCGTAAATGTCGTATCTCTGCTCGTAACCGACCTCGAGGATGTCGCGAAAGCCCCGGGTGGTGAGCAGGCCGGTCAGCGCACCCCGGCGCTCGATGAGCACGTTGCTGACCAGCGTCGTCCCGTGGAGGATGCGGGTACAGGCCAGGTAGTCCGCACCCGCCGCCTTGAGGACTATGTCGAGCCCGGCGAGCATCCCCTCAGAGGGGTCCGGGTACGTGGTCAGAAGTTTGTGCGTGCTGACGCTGCGCAGTGCATGGTCAAGCAGCACGAAATCCGTGAATGTACCGCCGATGTCCACACCTACAGACACCTGCCTCCCGCTCCCCTTGCTACCTTGCGACATCAAGCCTCCCCGTCCGATTCCCGTGGCATCACAGTGCGCCCAGACCGACTCGGTTCGGCTCGCAGATGCGAGTGCGCACGAGGTCTGCGATTGCCCAGTCCTGCGACGCGATACCAACCGACTTGAAGATAGTGGGGCCGCCATTCCGCTCGCGCCTTTCTGCCCCAAGCAGTGTGCCGATCTCCACCAGTGACTCTCTTGAGATGGCGCCGGTGGCGATCGCCTGGATCAGGTCGCCGGCCTCCTCGAGCGCGGCCTGTCGCTGGTCGATGGCGATCACGTCGGCGCGTCGGAGAAGGTCGGCCGGCAGCTCGCACATCGACGGCCGGAAGGCGCCGATGGCGTTGATATGTGCATCGTCCTTGACGGTGGAGTCCCTGAAGAGGGGCGTCGTCGCTGGCGTTGCGCAGCAGATCACGTCCGCGCCTGCGACCGCTACATCCGCGTCCCTAATCGGGCTCACTGTCACGCCCTGGCCGACCTGCTCCCTCAGTCGAGAACAGAAGCTGGCCGCCGACTCAGCGTGCTGGCTGGTCACCCGGATCTCCGTCACCGGCCGCACGGCCATGACGGCCATGACCTGGTCCATCGCCTGGCCCCCGGCGCCGATCATCGCGAGCACGGATGCATCAATGGGAGCGAGGAGATCAGTGGCGACCCCAGAGGCGGCACCCGTCCGCAGAGCTGTAACCGCAGCCCCCTCGAGGATCAGCTGGCTGACCCCTGTGGCCCTGTCGGACCAGAGGACCACAGACTGGATGGTCGGCAACCCGAGATCGCGGTTGTGCTGGTTGATAGTGACGAGCTTCACGGCCGACCCGCTGCCCCCGTCGACCGACGCCAGCATGGCGAATAGGGTGGCGTCTTGCAGGCCCACCCGCATCGGCAGGTCACAGCGCCCCTGGGACGTCAGCACGAAAGCCTTGCGCACCGCGGCGATCGCGTCTGACATCGGCACCAGCCGCCGTAGCTCGCCGGCGGAAACCTCTCTCATACGTGCCTCCGTCCGATTGGACTAAGCTCCGGACTTCCGCCGGTCACTCCTGCGACAACGGGCCTCCCCCCTTCAACCATTGAGCCGCGGTAAGGTATCACACCTTGCACCTTACTGTCCCGTCGCCTATTACGCGAGGGGAGCTTCCTCAGGCCGGCCGGCCCAGAGGCCGCGCGTGTGGGCGAGGTGGCGGGTGAGCGCCTTGCGCAGGGCGCCCACGTCTCGGTCCTGAAGCGCTTGAACGATCGGCCCATGCTCGCTGGCGGCCTCATCCAGGAGACCTAGCAGCGCCAGATGTGGCAGGCCGTAAAGCCGGGTTTGGTCGCGCAGGCGGCTGACCATCTCAGTCAGTCGCCTGTTCCCGACCAGGGTCAGCAAATGCAGATGGAATTCGCGGTCCGCCTCCAGAAATCCCTTCAAGTCCCGCCTAGTGGCGCAGTCCTCGATCAGCTTTTCGAGCTTCCAACACTGATTGAGCTCAATACGTCCGATGCGCCCAATGAGCAGCTCAGCGGCACCTACCTCGAGGATTAGGCGGAGCTGGAACAATTCATCAAGGTCGTCGTCAGTCAGCTCGGGGACCCGGAAACCGCGGTTCCGCCGGACTTCGATCAACCCTTCGTTGGCCAGGTCCAGGAGGGCCTCGCGTACGGGAGTCACTGACACCCCGAGCCTTTCCGCCACCACTCCAATGGTGTATAACCGCCCGGCCTGTATCTCGCCGGTCACGATCCCGATCCGGATGGCCCGTCGTGCCTGCTCGCGCAGGCTGATAGGACTGATCCGCCCGTAGCCCTCAGTCCGGGGCGTTGTCATGATCGTCGAATAATATGTCACGCCTTACTGGCTGCGTCCCTGTGTCGCACCAGTTAGACGGCACGGATTATGCCAACATCTTCGGCGCCAACCGAGTTCGTGGGACGTGGTCATCGGCATAATCCGGAGGTCGGCGTTATGCACGTTATGCCGATGTCGGCATAACGTGCACTTCGTCCGCAACCTCCTGACCCGGGTCCCCAAGTCGGCGCAGACGCTGGTCGCCACCCTGGTCCGCTCGATCTTCGCTCAGCCCGACCAGAAGGCGGTCGCTGGTGCTGAAGGGGGGCTAAAGCCCGTCCAACTAGCCTGACAGCGGCAGGAAGCCGGGCTGGCTGGTAGCCTGCTGGATGCTCCAAGTCCTTTTGCTGTTGCTGCGCACCCTTCTCGCCACCGTCCGGTCCCGTCGTGATGTCGCCCTTGGTCGGGGAGAGGGAACGTTATTTAAACAGCCGGCGCGAAGCCGGCGTCACCGTCCTGAAGCTGCTCCGCACGTATAGGGACGACCTCCGGGCCTGCAAGTGATCTGGCGCAGGCCGCGCGGGGTTGGTCTCCTGGATCACGCGTATAGCGTGCTCAATCCCCTTTCTCAACCTGACCCGACTGGAGGGCCGCACCGATTCGTAAGAGCCGGTCCCACTCTTTGGCTTCAGATCCAAGCCTCGAACTTTGAGGGGACAGCGGCGCACGGTACTTAGCATCCTTGTGCGCGTAGCTGAGCTCGGTCTTGCCCTCTAGCCGCATTACGACCAACTGGGCAATCCGGAGGCCAGGTCGAAGCGTCATTGGGACATTACCCATGTTGACGAGCTCCAAGGTCAGCACGCCGGAGTAGCCGGGTTGAACAAAGACAGCGGTCGCCACCAGCAACCCCATCCGAGCCCAGGAGGACCGGTTAAGCACTTCGCCACATAGGTGCAGAGGCATGCCAAGAAATTCCAAGGTCCCTCCGAGAACGAACTGACCCGGATGAAGGATCAGTTCTTCTCCGAGCGGAACGACAATCTTCTCCTCTCGAAATAGCGGGTCGTCGCGTACCACCGGATCGAGCGTTTTCCTCTCCAGGCGGTGCAACTCAATGAACTCGGTTCCCAACCGAAGGTCAATAGATGCAGGCCCGACCTGGGAGTCGTCGAGCAAGGGCATAACCACTAGACGCTCGGCCAATCCCGTCGCCGACATCGCGGTGCGCAAATCTTGGTGATGAAGGATGGTCATCGGGTCTTCGCCCAGAGCTTCGCAATACCCGCCATTTCGATCGATTTATGCACCAGCAGATTGAACTCATGGTCGGCCACAGCCGTTGCCAGCGTCCTGGGGGCGTCGCCGCGAAGCTTGAACTGCAGCAACCAGGCGGCCAGGGTGATCGCCCAAGGTGTGAGCTCGTAGCCAGGCACCTGACCAGACGGTATGCCGGATTCGATCAGCTCCGTAATCGGATCGGCCAGCGTCGTGAAGTCATCCGGCTTGAACACATATGTCGTGTGGGCACGGGCGATCTCAAAGATGGCGGGCTTGATCAGGCGAACGGCGCCACGCAGAAAGCGCTCCCTCGGATCAGGTCCTTCCGGCTGGTGAAGGCTCCGACACCAATTAAGTGTTAGTGGCAACCGAGCGTCGAGTGTGTGCGTCCATCCGAGGAGGTCGAGCAGCTCAACAATGAATCCGATTCGGTCCGCAGGAAACGGGTGTGTCCGAAGCGAGCCCAACTCTGGTGCTGGAAGGAAGTTCGCGGCAGCAAACAGCATGCTGGGGCCCGTCAACACCGTCGCCAGGGCGTCACAGAGCAATTCGTCAATCCACTGCGCCAGTTGCAGTTGCCACTGACCCGTCGAAGGAGTACTTGCCGCCTTGAGGCACTCATCAAGAAGCTGGTTGAGCTTCGTAACGTCTGGGATGCGCTTAAGAGTCTCACTGCCGAGGTTGCCGGCCTCAACCGCGGGGTGTCCCACCTCGTGCGCGAGGATAGGCATCAATAAGGCATTCGTCGGGTCGCTGCCAGGCAGGAAGAACACGACCGGATGTACCGCATCGTCATAGGATCTGCCCAAGGCAGTCAGCGTTCCTCCGACAGCTGTCGCTAGGTCAAGCGTCGCATACATATTGTGGTCATCGTCAAAGTGAATGACTGCATCCGCCCGCTGTGGAAGCAGGGCATCGATGAGGTTATCTATGACCTGCCATATGCCGACCGGAATGTCACGTCTTACAACTTCTTGGACGTACGGCCGGAGCATGTGTAGGACATGCGATTGTTGAAGGAGCCTCGCGAGCTTCCTACCTAGGGCGTACTGCTCGTCGGGGTCAGCGTCCGGGTAGGCTGCGACGATTCGTGCATGTTCGTCCTGGATACCGGACCGCAACAGCTGGACGAGTTCCACTAGACGACGACCTCGGTGAACCGGGGACGTATCCGGGAGGTAAACCCCAATCCCTGAGAGTCGATCGTCGAGCAGACCGCTTACAAGGTCAAAGCCTTCTTTATCCACTCGTAGCGCTCGTCACGGTTTGGGCGCACCATTTCCTCGCTTCGCGTGAAGGTGTGCTCTGCGATTCGCTCAAATAGGTCCTTGAGCTGACCGGTTGCCTCTGGTAGCTCTTGGCCGCCGGATAAGATCCCATCGAGGGTCTTGATGTACCCAGCAATTGCATTCGACAGATCAGGAGTTTGGCTGGCGGTGTTCACCGTCTCAAATGCCTCTTCAATGGCCCGGAGGGGGGCCATGGTGCGGAATACCGACCCTGTGGCCACTTCTCGGCCTTCGAGTTGCGTGACGGCTGCCAGGATGTCTCTGGCTCGCTGGAGGGCACTACGGTCGCGGTCCTCGAGCTGTCGGCCAGAGAGCGTGTGCAGGAGTGCAACGACGACGTCGTCGGCGAGCATCCCGAGCGCTCCGTTGCTTACGGCAACTTCAAGGCGGTGTCGGTCGAGCAAATAGAGTCCTCCTTAGCGGATCGTCCGCTTGATGGTTTCATAAATGTGCGCCCAGTCCTCTGCGTTTTGCGGCAGCTTGCCGCGGTAGTGGATGTGGGCAAGCATGGAAACGTCAGCTTCCGGAAGAGAACTCTGGTCGGCAAAGGCTCGTAGGGACGCGGGCAGCGCTGACGGTTCCAAGGCGTGCCCACTACTTCCGCCGGCGAGGTAGTCAGGCGACGAGCCAAGAGCAACGGCAAGACGCCCCAGGACGTCGTAGCTAGGCTGACTGCTCTCGCCATGCTCGAGCTGAGATAGGTAGGCCTTGGATATCCGGGCTCGACGCGCGATCTCCGACATCGACAGGCCCTGCTTCTCGCGGAGACCCTTGAGCCTCGTGGCCAAACCTCGGGAATCTGAAGCCATGAGCCCACCATACCATCGGCGTTCGTTAAAGTAAACACCCTCGTCAGCAATGGTTGACAGGCGGGCGGCGGCATGTTAGGGTGTTCGATATGGCGAACGTATCGCGTACGCCAGCGAACACCCCCCCCCCAACGCCAGGAGATTAAGTAGACATGGATGCCTCCCCCGACAAGGAGTTCGAGATCGTCGTCAACACCAAGAAGCACCCCGTGGAGGGCCCGCAAATCGACTTCGACTCGGTCGTCAAGCTCGCCTTTCCAACGTCCCCAACTCCGACGTCTGAGTACACCGTGACGTACCGGCACGGACCGCACCAGAACCCACAAGGGGCCTTGTACCCAGGTCAGTCCGTGTTCATCAAGAATGAGATGATTTTCAATGTCACTCCGACCAATAAGTCTTAGTCCTGACCTAAGCCGCCTGCGTCGAGAGGGCTACGACATCGAGATTCGGCCGGCCTGGTACCTCTTGGTCAAGAACGTTCCGTACGTAACCGCCTTGAGGACGGTTGCGTTCGGCACGCTAATCTCGCCGCTTTGCCTCGAGGGCGATCGCACCATTCGCCCCGACCCACATACCGTCTTCTTCAACGGAGAGACTCTGTGTAAAGACGACGGAGCGCCGCTCAACAACATTATTGCCGGCACGGGACCCAACGATCTTGGTCAAGGCATGTTGGCTCACTTCGTGCTGTCCAGCAAGCCTGAGCGCGGCCACTACCTCGACTACTACGAGAAGATGACCCAGTACGCAGGCATATTGACCGGATATGCGAGGCGCCTCGATACGTCCGTCACTCCTACGCCTTTCAATCCAGTGCCGCCCGATCCCGAGGATGGTTCCATCTTTCGCTATCCGGATACGGCGTCAAGTCGGGCCGAGATCACCGCAATGACTCCAAAGCTGGAGGTTGCCAATGTTGCCATCGTTGGGCTGGGCGGAACCGGAGCCTATATTTTGGACTTCCTCGCCAAGACTCCGATACGCCAGATTCATCTCTACGATGGCGATCAACTGCGCCAGCACAACGCTTTCCGCGCCCCGGGCGCTATGGCCGAGGGTGACTTCACCGGTGGTCCTGCGAAAGTTGCGCAGTTGACACGGCAGTACAGCCCGCTGCGCACGGGATTGGTCGAACACCCATGCTTCATCGACGAGGACAACGTGGCAGAGCTCGGTGCGATGGACTTCGTGTTCATCTCCGTCGACAGCTCCGATGCTCGGCGTCTCATCTCCGCGAAGCTCGCCGAATACGGGACACCGTTCATCGATGTTGGCATGGGTATCGATATTGCTGGGGAGGCCTTGACCGGTCAGGTGCGCTCGACGCTGAGCCATCCAGACACTCGTGAGTGGGCGATGCAACGGTTGCCCATTGCACCGACCGACGGGAATGACGACTACTCGCGAAATATCCAGATCGTTGAGCTCAATGCACTAAACGCTGCGATGGCCGTGATCAAGTGGAAGAAGCATGTCGGTTTCTACGCGGACCTCGAAGCAGAGCGTCACTCTGTCTATCAACTTGACGGTAATAGCATCATCAACGAGCGACCCGCATGAGGCTCGAATCCCTGGAACACGTTTTCATCGACGCGTTCCCTGAATCACTCAGTCCGGGGTATTTGTATATTTCAATCCCGTATGCCAGTGCAACTCACCTTTGCTGCTGCGGGTGCGGGAACCAAGTCGTGACGCCAATGACGCCTACGGATTGGCGATTGACCTACGACGGCGAAACAGTGTCTCTGTACCCCTCGATCGGGAATTGGAGCTTTGACTGCCAGTCGCACTACTGGATCAAGCGAAATCGCGTTGAATGGGCGAAACGATGGAGCCGGGATGAAATCCGGGCTGGACGAGAACGGGACCGCATCGCGAAGGGTACCCACTACCGCGCGGTGCAGGTGAAGGAAGACCACGATCCCGAAGAGACGCCGGGACCTTGGTGGCTTGCACTTTGGAGGCGCATCCGGCAGGGGCGTAAATACTAAGAACGTCTCAGGCAGGTCATCCGACACCGTATCCGCACCGCGCGCTGACGGGCCCCGAAGCCGCTTCGGGTTCGTTGCCTTAACCTTCGAGGAGGGGGCGATCCAGCTCGCCAACGCCACCCAGTACGGTCTCAGCGGCTCGCTCTGGACGCGCGACATCGGGCGTGCGATCCGGGTCGCTCGGGAACTGCGGACCGGGCTCCTGAGCATCAACTCCGACAACAGCGCCTACCTGGAGGCGCCGTTCGGGGGGCGCAAGCAGAGCGGCATCGGGCGTGAGCAGGGGCTGGAGGGTCTGCTGGACTACACGGAGCTGAAGAACGTGTACGAGAGCGACGTGTAGCAAGCGCCGCTATCCGCCTGGGAGTCAGGCCCGCGCTCCGATAACGGTGGCGTGGCATAACGGCGCGAGGGGGCGGCCGGTCGCTGCGGAAGGGCGGCCTGGCGGCGGCGGCCCGGTCGGGCGAGCTACTCGAGGCAGTCCGTCGACCTGGTGGGCCTGGTCGAGGCGGGGCCCGATCACCGCATCGTCTACCTGAACCCGGCCCGCACAGTGCCTCGCCGGGCGGCCGGACTCGCGACGCGCCCGCTGATCATCGACGACGCGGCTCGACAGAGGCTGGAATGTTGCTTGCCACCACCGAGGCGATCTGGCGCAGTCAGGATCGCGCCGAGACACAGAGCTAGGCTGCTACAGCCACTCCTACAGCCAACATGGACGGAGATGGCTGCATCAGACGGGACGGCCAGACGACATTAGAGGCAGTTTCGAATACAGAACAGGACCAAACGGGACCCTTCGGACAGCCCTTCCCCGGACTCTTAATCCCAAGGTTCAGGGTTCAAGTCCCTGGGCGGGCACCACATCTAGTGTTTATGGCCCGTGCCGACTACTACATCAAGATCCCTACAACTATCACGCTCTAAAAAGAGGCGTTTTGAC
>Ga0307373_10001764_pt1 | contig 40218 bp, 35 predicted proteins | sample OX2MG_FD_202534 | JGI IMG/M metagenome (GOLD analysis project Ga0307373, IMG submission 202534) | Soil microbial communities from Risofladan, Vaasa, Finland - OX-2 | ecosystem: Environmental > Terrestrial > Soil > Coastal area > Acid sulfate soil | place: Finland: Risofladan, Vaasa | collected...
GCCACATGAGTATCTTCTTCTAAAAAAGATGCCAGGTCTCTTTCAAAGCCATCCACGTTAGGTCCAAGCGGGGCTACCCAGTTGGAATCAAAAGCCTGCTTTACAAATTTTTGCTCACTTTCTCCAATATGAGGAAGAGAAAGCCATATTTTGGGGTTCATTTTTTGACTTACAGATTTCAATTATTCATTCCCATAATGGGGCACTTGTATTAGTCCATCATCCTGCATTTTTCTAAGTTCTGGAATAAACTTCAGCATTTCATGGCTTCTCTTTCTAAGACATCTTAAAGGATTTCCTGAATAGGTAAACCAGGGTTTACAATTTTTTCTTACAAATGAAAGTGCCCCTACTACTGCTCCTTCTCCAATTGTAACTCCAGGTAAAATAACACTATTGGATCCTATAATCGTATAACTTTCTAGTGTTACTGGCTTTATTGTTAGTTTTCTGAATTGCTCAGGAATAAAAATTTTTACACCAGGCAAAGAATCACCGGAAAAATCATCATTGCTTGAATAAATAGATACTTTGGAACTCAATCCGCTATAATAGCCCATTTTAATCTTTTCTTCGCCAATCATGGAACTTTGACAACCTATGTGAACAAAATCACTTAATTCTATACCGCCGTTTCCAGCAGATAAAACACAAAAGTCATCTATCCTTATATAGCTTCCTATGGATATATTCGATGGATTGTAAAATGAAGCTTTATCTGATATAAATACATTTTCTCCCAGGGAGGCAAAACCGATTTTATGTAATTTTTCTTTAGTCAGAAATGGCATGAAGTGATTTTAATTTAGATCTTTAACGTTAAAAAGAAGATTATTATTTTTTTGCGCAAAGTAAATTCATAATTGCAAAATACTATAAAAAAAGTAGAAGCATTTAAAAATATTTAGTTTATTATCCTCCCTGGATTTCCTACTACCGTTAACTGATCGGGCACATCTTTTATGATTATGGAACCGGCACCTATTTTCGCCCATTTCCCAATTTTAATCCCCGGAATAATTACAGCGCCCGCACCGATATGGACTCCTTTTCCCAGGCTTACTCCACCGCATAATGTAGCATGAGGAGAGACGTGTACATAGTCACCCAAAATGCAATCGTGATCAACAGAAGCATTCGTGTTTATGATAACCTGATTTCCAATGACAACAGACGAATTAATAGTTACACCGGGCATTATCACTGTTCCAACTCCTATTACAATCCTTCTTGAAATATTCGCATTTTTTGCTAATACAATTCCATAATTCAATTTATTATTTTCAGCAATTTTCTTACGGGTAATATTATCACCTACACCAACAATCCAATTCACTCCTGCTAATTTTAAAAATGACTTTTCACTGCTGACAGGATATTCAAAAAGAAATTTCCTTTCAGGATCATCATCATACAATCCGTGGATGATTTGGCGGTTCTTTTCCAATATTTCAATAATTACTTTTGAATGACCATTGGCTCCATATATGCAAAATGTATTCTTCATTAAATTTTATTTCCGATAAACTTTTCCATTGTATGAGAAGTTTCTGAACTGATTCCTTCTGCTTTGAAAATTTTTTTTAAGGTTAAAAAAAAAATCTTTGCATCTAATGTGAAAGATAAATTATTTACATACCAAACATCATATTCAAATTTTTGTTCCCAACTTATAGCATTTCTTCCATTTACCTGCGCCCAGCCTGTAATCCCTGGTTTCACTTCATGCCTCATTTTTTGAAAATCATTATATAATGGTAAGTATTCAACTAACAAAGGTCGCGGACCAATTAAACTCATATCTCCTTTTATTACATTCAGCAACTGTGGTATTTCGTCAAGAGAAGTTTTACGAATCAATTTTCCGGCCGCTGTTAATCTTTTTGAGTCCGGTAAAAAATTCCCATTCGCATCCTTATTGTCATTCATGGTTTTGAACTTGATAACTTTAAATATTTTTCCGCGTAAGCCTGGTCTTTTTTGAAGAAAAAACGGTTTCCCATTATTTGCGATCAACAAAATAACGATTACAATAAAAAAAACAGGCAATAGAATAATAAAAGCTATAAGCGAAATTATAAAATCGAATAGGGGTTTTAAAAAATTTCCGTAAACCATTCTGAAAGCAAAATTACATTTACTTTCTTGAATAATTAATCACAATTCACAGGTTTCTTTTGAAAATTTGGGTATGGTTCGGGAATTGGGAATACTGTCATTCAATTAATTTTTTTTAGTACCTTATACTTTATTTCTTGTATATATTTCCTGGCAAGTACATTACGGTCAAAATTCTTTTTCGCGTAAGCATAACCATTATCCCCTTCTCTTTTTAGTCTTTCATTATCATTTAAGTACAAACGGATATTTTTATCATATTCTTCTATATTTTCCGGCTCTATATATATACCACAATGAGCATCGTCCACTAATTTTCTTGAAACTCCATCAATAGCCATTAACACAGGCTTTTTACAACTCATGTAATCAAATGTTTTGTTGGAATACACTGTTTTAAAAGTATCCACTTTCTTTAAAACAGAGGCGCCCATCTCTGAAGCCAAAATATATTTAAACACATCTTTTTTCGGAACTGAGTCTATAAAACGAACATTCGTCAACTTCATTTCAGAGACCGTTTTTTTTAATTTTTCTTTTTCCATCCCTTGCCCAATTAATAAAAACAAAACATTGGTATCTTCCAATTTTTTTGCTGCATCTAAAATCTGCTGCAAATGATTCGCAACACCATGAGCACCTACATAAGTGATCACAAACTTTCCATCCAAATCCATTTGCTCACGAAAATTTTCTCTATCAAAATTTTGTAATAGTTCTTCTGACAAATCAAAATCAGAAGCATTTGGTATCATTATCAATTTTTGTTCCGGGACATGTTTTATATTTTTCAAAGTATTGTAAAATGCCGGTGTAAGTACATTGATCAGCTTTGCTTTTTTATAAATAAATCCCTCAAACCAAAAAGCTATTTTAATAATTGTCCTGTTTTTCAAAACTCCGGTATCAATTGCCGATTCAGGCCAAAGATCACGAACTTCAAAAACAAGAGGAACTCTTTTTAATCTTGAAATTATATATCCACTAAATCCTATAAACAAAGGGGGGGATGTAACGAGTACCACATCAAATTTCCCTTTTGTTTTAAATAGTGCGGCCCACATAGAAGAAAACATAAAAGAAAAATAACCCCACAGTCGTCCTGCAAAACTTTTATTGTAGGATTCAGATACATGGCAACGCAACACATTAACAGCGCCCTGTCTTTTCTGAACAAAATATTTTTTTTTATACTCAGTTCTTTTTTCAGACCCATTCGCATGTATCATTCCGGCCAACACAGTTACTTCATTACCTTCATCGGCCCAAACTTTGGCCATTTCATTCCATCTTGATCCGCCGGAATCATCTTCTTCTAAAAAATACTGGTGTAAGAGTAATATTTTCATAAATTAATACCAAATGGTAAAGAGATTACAAAACATTGTTGTCGGACTTAATGTATGAAAGCCTTTGCCAGACTGTAAAGCCTTACCCCTTCCCGATAGCTATTGGGACTCCCAAGGGCGACGCCGTGACCCGTGTCCCTAAAGTGTTTTAGCTTATTCAATTTCAAATTCAGTAACAATTCTATCTCCCTTTGTTTGAAAAATAATCATTTCGCAAGGTTCTTTTTTACCATACAATTCTGAAACATAGCCTTCTGATTTTTCTGGGAAAATTTCTTCATTATTTCCCGTTGCACTTTTCCATATAATTGGAAAATGATCCATAGGCAAATGCCATAATTGTTTCATAGAAATACCTGAAGGCTTATTAATAACTCTATCCTTAATTTTCCATTCAGGATTATTCTTTCTTTTAATTATTTCCCTTTCATGAATAATATGCTTCGATACATGATTAAATGCGGAGACAGACCCTCTGAAATTATAGCTATCTCCTGTCTCTTCATAAAATACATTTTTACATTGGCTCCAATTGTACCAGATAAATCTTGCTCCCTTCTCCATCTGGTCAAAATCATCCAGCATCACTGTATTATGCGAAGCGGTTCCCATAAAATACCGAGAGATTTTTTCATCGGTATTATATTTATAACTTCCTCCATCTAATAAAATATTTTGTCCTTTGTACCAAACATCCAAATGCAGATTGTCAGCCTGCGAAGGACGGTCTTTATGATTACCGCATCTTATAAATGTAAGTGAATCCGCTTCGCGAAAAATATAATATCCTCCTTCATCAAATGAATGAATTCCCATAGTTGGCGTCCAATGATTCATTGTTTTTTTTCCCAAACCATACCAATTAAAGTCTTCATACTTTTCCGGAAATGAAAGATCAATTTTTAATGCAACTGCCAAAGCGTCTAAGGATGGCCGGTAGTCTCTGTAGGCTCCATCATTTAGCTTAAAAAAGAGCGCCCCGTCATTAGCGCCGTAGTTAGGCAAATTCCCGTTTTCATCAATCATACAAGTCCTCAAAAACTGAAGAGATTTTTTAGCTCTGCCATAAACAACAGGTGAAAATGATTCATTATTTTTTTCAGCCAAAACAATGGCCCAGGTAAGCAATTGAATTACTATCCGATGATAATTCATGGAGAACTGAAGAAAAGTTCCATCTTCATAAATTTGATACCCGATCTCTTTTTCAAACCATGACTTTCCTTTTTCTTTCCATTTTTTGGTGCCGGGAAATTGAGGATATAATATTCCAATCAAATACAAAGTGAGAGTCTCAGTTATCGCATGATTATTCCTTACTGCTATTCTTGAAAAATTAATATTCTTAAAAACATGATGTATTTGCCAGTAAATAGCAAACTGAATTTTATCAAAAACTTCATCCGTAAGAGATGACGAGTCGCGATAATAATGCAAAGCAAAAGTCCAGTTCAACACCCGCAAAGAAGTCTCCTGGCTACAGCGATAGTTGGGGCCGCAATTTATTGGATTTGCGTTTATCCATGATATAATTTCTGAAAAAACAAATTCAGAACAATCTTCGTTAAAATGAAAATCGTATCTAATAACATCATACAAATAAGAAAATCTTGATTTTTCCCATACATATTTTATATCTCCGGCTTCTTTTGAAAAATCCGCAATCTGAGTCCAGTGTTTGTTGATATCATATTTGAATCCTGTATCGGGATTTGTCAGCCAGTCATAGTCCTTGCCAATATTAAATTCGATACTATTGAAAAAGATAAATTTTCCTTCTTTTATTTTCTGAAATCTTTCTTTGATTTCAGAAGTTGGATTTTTTGGAAATGATAATGATTCCCTGTTTTTGAAAAAGAAATTTACGTTTTGATTTTCCCATTGTTTTAAACTGATATACTTTTTGAATGCAGGGTTAACCGGAAATTTTTTCTTTAAGATTCCTGTTCTTCTCAACAATTCATGCTTTATACGAAATGTGGTGTAATGCCAACCCATATTCTTGAGAAGATTCAACCCGTTTTTTATTCTTCCAATCATTTATAAAAACTCTTTTTAAACCAAACCTCAGAAATGATTCGTGTCCACGAACCATATTGTAGCATTTTCATACTTTCACATCATTCATATCGTTCAGACCGGGGAACAGAGCGTCCTGACCGGATGAACCATAAACCTTCCAACTTCAAACTATGAACTATGGACTATAAAACTTCCATCTCACTTCTTCCCTTTCACTATCTGATCAATCAAATTATCCATTTCTGTTACGAAATTCTTATCACTAGCCACATTCAGCAACCTTTGGTTTCCTGCAACAGTATTTTTTAAATAACTTTTGAATTCGTTCACTTGAGAGGTATCCACAACTTTGGAATTATATAGGTTAAAAAATCCTTCTGAAATTTTAAATCCTTTTGAAAAAAAATCAATTCTTTTTTTCTCATCATCTGTTGCTCCCTTTGTTTCTGCTGCCTCATCTAAAAATTGTCTTGCTCGCTTAACCATCGACATTCTTTCGTCATCTAAAGATAACTGACCCATGTAATTAAATAGGTGGGTGGGTAAGTCAGTATGATTGTTGAGCCATGTACTTATTTGTTCAACAGTATTAAAGTAGTCATGCATTTCTGAAGAAGCATTTCCAAACATATCCTTACAAAATTGAGCGCGCAAAGAATCTATATTTATATCGGGGTTCCAATAAATTTTCCCCATCTCATATAATTTTGGACCATCTAACGCCCAATTAGGATACGCTTCAATGTGAGCATATTTAAAATTTAATTTTTCAGATTTTATCTTTTTTAAATATTTAGATAGAATTGTAGTATAAATTCTCGGATAAATAAAACCTTTGCCTTCTGCCCAATCATCATTTCCTATATTTGAAGTTACTTTTGCCCATTTACTTAAGGCTCCATGGGGTAAGTAAAAACTATTCGCCAGTCCATTACTCAAATGCCATACTGTAATGGGTAATATAGAAGGCACTAATTTAAAATTGGGGATATTTCTCACCTGGCTGTAAACGATATAAGCTATTGTCTTCTTGCCCTTAATCCCATTTTTTACTAATTCACCTGGTAATCTTGCAGCTAAGTTGTTCAAGAATTTTGCATTTGCATCGGTATATCCTTGTACTTGCCCAGCCGGTGTTTGAGGATAATTAGCAAGAAACTTCCCCATCTTCCCTTCTTTGGGGTATCCGCCTCCATCCATTACTGAGAAAGCCATATAATCAATACCCGGATTGGCTTTAAAGTATTTTACGACAGCATAAATCGAGGCATCTACTAAATGCGGTTCGGCAAAATCTGGTTCAAATCTCTGGTCATTTGCAGACTTTGGGAAATAACGTTTACCATTGATCAACGGATAAATTTCCGGGTAATTTTTCATGATCGTGCTATCATAGAATATTTCACTCATGGTATGTTGAAATGATCCCCAATTAGTTCTGACTAATCCATTCATCTGAGCCCAATAGTAATCCCATTGAAGAATATCGTGTGGATGATTAGGATCACCAGTTCCGGAGAAGCCGGTGCTGGTTATATTCTCTGTAAACGGGCTTCTCTCAACGTCAATAGTTGTGGGTAATGTAATGGTATGTTCCCTGGGCATGGTTGTAAATAGATCTCCGGGCAGGTAAAATCTCACACCGCAATAATGATCTAAAAAATAGGAAACTCCCAGGTTCGTACCTATATCATCAGTTCCCCTTATAATAATAAGGTTGCCTTTCTTTTTAATAATAAATGAATAGGGGGGTAAGTTTTTTACATCTTCATTATTACTAAAATGAGTATCACCAACCGAAATAACTATTTTTCCTGCGGTATCCTTATCGCTTCTTAATTCACTGTATTCTCTCAATACTGAAAAGTTTTTATTAGAAGTTGCTTCCGTATTGTATATTTTATTAAGCCACGTATATAAATACCTCACGCCAATTGGATAATTTTTTACGCCTACAATTATGGTGCTTGAAGGAGACAAAATAATCTTTTCATTTTTTTTAAATGACGATAAAAAAAAATGACTATAAAAGCGATAATGGATAATCTAAAGTTAGTTTTCATTTTTAGTTGAAGTTGCATTTACTAATTCTGATTTAGGTATTTTAAAATTATTAACTAATTGGAATTTTATAAAACCGGGAATCATTTTTTTGAAATCGAAAAAATTAAACAGAAAATTATTGAGGATGGCAATTAAAAAGAATTGCTATAATCTTTCAAAAAGAGACCACCCTTTGGGTGGTCTCACTAATCTTAAATTATTTTTTTTATTGCTATTCTTTAACAATCTTGATAGTTTGAATATTAGCCCCCTGCATTACCTGAACAACGTATATACCCGGCTTAAGGCTGCTACCAAGTTTATATTGCTGGTTAGCATTTCCATGCACCTGTAAATGCCTCCTGCCTAAAACATCCGTTACAATTATCGAAACCTTATCTGTACTATTTCCCTCAACATTCAAAGTGAAATCAGATGAAGAAGCGGACGGGTTAGGATAAACCTGTACCCTTAAAGAAGAATTGAATAATGATTTAGTATTCACATTCATTGTTCCTATTTGGCTTTCACTATTATTATTATCATTATCTCCCTTTTTACAAACCGGTCCCTTATCTATCTTTACTGCAAGTATCCCTGTACATCCTTTTGAATCTTTTACGGTAACCGTATATTTCCCTTTAGATAGGCCACTGAATATGCCGCTCGTTTGATAAGGTCTGGTTTTATGACCATCTAATTTAAATTGAATTGGATTGATTCCATCATCTACACCACCAATTCTGTAAACACTTATAGAACCATCCTTTTTCCCTCTACAAGTCGGTGTGGTAATCTGAAGTATGCCTACACCAAGTGGATCTGCCATTCCGATATTAATGTCGGTAATCGAGGTACTACATAGACTATTATCAGTAACAACCACATTATAATCGCCTAAAACCAGGTTACTAATGGAAGCAGTGTTTGCAGTAAACCCATTTACACCTGTCCAGCTATAAGTATAGGGAGAATTTCCTCCACTGGCCGTAACAGTAATTGAACCATCATTACCTCCATGACACGTACTGGCAGGTACCTCTGAATAATTTACTGTAGGATACGCAATGGTAAAAGGCGCTATATTAGTGCCTGAATTTGCAGCAATAAAGGGAACATTTGCACCAATTGAAACCTTATATAGTGTACTGGGAGGTAATGCAGCAGCTGAGGGAGCAGTTAAATTACTAAATGTTATCGTTACTGAACCTTTATCAACTGAGGGTGGTACAGTAGGTGAAGAAGAGGCATAAAGACCTCCAAAATTATTGCCGGAGGCATTAGTTATATAAATCTCATACTGCGTTGAACTTGTAAAATAATTGGAACTCCCAATTCCATTAGTTACGGTAAAAGAAATTGAAACTTTCGATCCCGGGCAAAAAGAGGTAGGTGATACTGCAACATTAGTAATGGTTTGTGCCTGCAAAATGCAGGTAAACATTAAAACCGGGAATAATAGAATAAATTCCCTTATCCTGCTTTTTCGGATTTGTAAAGAATTCATCATGATTATAAATTTAGAATGTTAAAAACTAAAAAAAATAACGGGCATGGATGAATGAAACCAGGAATTAGAAAGGATATGGACAGTGATTTACTTTTGTCATAATGTATAAAACCCAAAAAATCAAGTCATAAAAATAAGCATAAACGTAATTCAATCGTAAATATATGGTAATTATTTTTAATTATTTTCAAAATACTTTTTTAGAATTAAGCGTTCAGTTCGCAATGTCAATTCCGAATTGTTTTTCGGAAGTTTTCTAATTGTGCCATTAGGCACCTCTGGTGGGCAGAAACATAAAATAAATAATGCACCAAGCCTTCCTATTCCTACGGAATGTTTCATGCTTTTTCTTCTGACATGCTCTACCCACCAAAAATTTCTATGGAATTGAGCAATATAAATAATACCCACTTCTATATTTGCTTGCGAACAAGCTTACCCAATTCTAATTCTTTTTTATTTCAAAAACCCGAACAGTAAACAAACCCTGCCTCACTATGTCTTCTTCTGACCAGACCATCGCCGTCCGAACGAACAAGAGCAATCGGGCAATGTCATTAAGTTAAAGATGGTTTTGGGGCGGAATACATCTTTACAAAAGGAGACGGGTCTATGGCTCTATCTTAAATTATTATTTTTATTGCTATTCTTTAACAATCTTGATAGTTTGAATATTAGACCCCTGTGTTACCTGCACTATATAAAATCCATTCTTAAGGTTACTTCCTAATTTATATTGTTGATTGGCACTACCTTCTTCCTGGTACATTCTTCTTCCTAACACATCAGTTACAGTTATCAATATTTTATCCTGGTTATTTCCTTTTACATCTAAAGTAAATCCTGAAGCAAAAGGATTAGGATAAGAATTTATAATTAATGAAGAATTCAACATGGATTTAGTAAGATTGTCGCTTTCACCACTAATATTTCCAATATCTTCAGATTTACTATTGGTTATATTACCAATTCTTCCGCCTGACGTGCAACTTCCGGTTCCATCAGCTATAGTTACCGGAACCTGGGCACTGGTACAACCCTTCGAATCTTTGACCATTATATTATATTTTCCCGCAAACAAATTTAAAAACCTGTAACTACTTTGCCAGGTGGTCCCATCATTATCACTGTAGTTGTAGCCCGGTACCCCACCTGTGTGTCCCACAGTGATAAAGCCCTGATTTCCCCCCATGCAGGTTGCATTCCCCAGGTAACTGGCAATTGCAGTTGGCGCAGGTTCCTGTATTAGTGTAACACTTTTAGAGATACTGCATCCTTTACTATCTGTTACGGTTACTGTATATGCTGTATTTGGTAGAAGTCCGGTAAATCCAAAGGTTTGTAATGAAGAAACTCCTTGTTGAACACCCCCCCCACTCAATGTATAAGTATATGCGGTCACACCCCCAGAAACAGTTGCTACAATTGCTCCATCACTTCCCCCACCGCAGGCGCTTACATTTATATTATAACCATTAGATGTAAATATAAGTGGGGCTGCCTGAGTTAAAGTTACTGCTACACTTCCTGTACAACCTCTTGAATCTTTTACGGTTACAGTGTGAGTTCCGGCAGATAAACCACTAAATAAAGATAAAGGACTAGTTGCATCCACCGTTTGATATGCACCACCATCAATATTTAATTGGATGGGATGTATTCCATCGTAAACCCCTCCAACCCTATATGCCGTAATTGTCCCGTCATTATCTGCACATCCTGGTTCGGTAATTTGGTATCCAACCGAGGGTGCTGGCCGTGTATCTGCAGGCAGATTAACAGAAACTGATCCAATACATCCTTTTGAATCCTTCGCAGTTACAGTATAATTACCTGCAGTTAACCCATTAAATATACCAGATGTTTGATATGTCCCACCATTAATATTATATTGTATTGCATTAATTCCATCATAAACTCCGCCAATTCTAAAAGCGCTTATAGAACCATCATTCCCAGCACAAGTGGGGATATTTTCACTTATCCCTACAGAAACTGGTGGTGCCTGCCTAATGGCAATACCCAAAACAGTAGCAGTGCATGCATTATTATCTTTAACAACTATAGTATAATCACCAACTGGTAAATTTGTAATTGCCGGAGTACTTCCTGAATAACTACTAGCTGTCGGGTAACCTGTCCATGTATAAGTATATGGTGAAGCTCCACCACTGGCTGTTACATTAATTGACCCATTATTTCCCTGGCAACTGGCAAATACCTTGGAATAGCTTATTGTTGGAATTGCATTTACTGTAAAAGGTGCAGATACGTTAGTGCCTGAATTTACAGGAATACTGGGAGCATCAGAACTAATCGAAATTCTATATGCATTACTGGCAGGTATTGCAGAAGCTGTAGGAGCAGTTAAATTGCTAAATGTCATGACTGCTGTACCACCATCAGCCGCAGGGGGTGGTGCCGAAGGTGATCGCGACGTAAACAGAGCTCCAAAATTTGTGCCCAAGGCATTAGTTAGATAAATCGTATACTGCGTTGAACTGGTAAAATAATTGGAAATCCCACTTCCATTAGTTACCGTAAAGGAAATGGAAACTTTTGAACCCGGGCAAAAAACAGTAGGTGATATAGCAACATTAGTAATCGTTTGAGCATTACTATTCAAGCTAACAAGTGAAATGAGTAAAGCCATTAAGGCTATTAGCCAACTCTTAAATTTCACATTAAAAGAAATTTCACCGGATTTTAAAGAAAGCTTTTGTGAGTAAAATTGTTTTTTCATAAAGGGGGTTTTATTTACTATGGAAATAAAGATGATTAAAAAATAAAGATTTATTTTAGTTAAGAGCTTAAACTACTAAACACCTATCTGAGAAATAAAATTTATGTTTAAAAAATAATTAACAAATTTATAATTAAAAACCTGCTTTGCAAAAATACTTTCTGTATAAATAAAATTTCAGCTTAATTCATTAAATTTTGAAATTCAATAAATGCTTTACTATCCTCTCCGCAGTATATCCATCCCATAATTCTGGAATACTTCCATGCTTCCATTCTCCTGAAAATAATTTTTCCATAGCGGGCTTTATAGAACGGGGATTAGTTCCTAATAATTCATTAGTACCCATTGTGATGGTCTCAGGGCGTTCGGTATTATCCCTTAACGTCATACAGGGAATGCCCATTACTGTAGTTTCTTCGGTAATGCCACCGGAATCGGTAACTACTGCTTTGGCATGTTCTACGAGATAATTAAACTCGAGATAACCTAAAGGTTCTATGGTGTGCAATTTTGGATGAACCATTCCCAAATGTTCAAGAATTTTAGCAGTTCTTGGATGAACAGGAAATACCAATGGCAAATCATGGCTATTATTAATAATTTCCCGGATCAAATTTTTTAATTTCCCTTCTTCATCTACATTGGCCGGGCGATGTAAAGTCATTACAATATATTTTCCATTTTCTAATTTTAAATCTTCCCAAACAGGTGGTTCTAAAAATTTAGATCGGTTTTTTAGTAAAGTATCAATCATGGTATTGCCAACAAAAAAAATCCTCTCATTTGCTATTCCGGCTTTGCGCAAATTTTCATTTGCCGTTTCGGAAGTGGTAAAAAAATAATCAGTGATGGCATCAGTTACCATACGGTTTATTTCTTCAGGCATTGTAAGGTCTCCTGATCGGATTCCACCTTCCACATGCGCTACTTTTATATTATTTAGTTTTTTAGCTGTAATGGAGCATGCCATTGTAGAGGTTACATCACCAACAACCAAAACCAGGTCGGGCCTTTCTTCCATTAATACTTTTTCATAGCGTGTCATAATGGTAGCAGTCTGTTCAGCCTGAGTGCCGCTCCCCGACTCCAGGTTGATATCCGGTTCGGGAATGCCCAGTTCTTCAAAAAAACTTCCACTCATTTTTTTATCATAATGCTGTCCGGTATGAACCAGGCGATAGCTGATATTTTTCCCTTCTTTTGAAACTTTCTCAATCGCTTCAATGATAGGAGCAATCTTCATAAAATTGGGCCTTGCACCAGCTATTAAATCTATTTTCATACTTACTTTTTTTATCGTCATTGCGAGACGCTCATACAATTATTATAAACATCGCGCGTCGAAGCCTGTCCGAATAGCACAGCAGGCGGGCAAACTCATCTATTGGAAGAAGAAGCCTTTTTATTATCCGTCATTGCGAGGCGCATAAACAAACTTCAAATTATAATTAACTCCATACGCCGAAGCCTGTCCGAATAGCGCAGCAGGCGGGCAATCTCATCTATTGGAAGGAGAAGCCTTTTTATTAACCGTCATTGCAAGGCGCATAAACAAACTTCAAATTATAATTAACTCACGCGCCGAAGCAATCTCATCTATTGGAAGAAAGTATTCCTACCTTAATGTTTACATTTTCAACTCAAAAGATTACCGCGTCGCCATACCATCTTAGTAATGAATAAAAATTAATGAGGTTCCTCGCAATGACGGAAGGGACGTGCTGACGTTTCCATCTACAAATCCTGTATCTCTTCCCATAAATCTTTCCAATCGGGATTCTTCTCAATTATTAAATTCTCTTTCTTCTTCTTACTTCCGCCTTTTAGTTGTTTTTCCCTATCAATAGCTTCCTCAATACTTGAGAAACATTCATACCAAATTATTTTATCACAGTTATATTTCGCCGCAAAACTCTTAGGATAAAATTTCGATTTATGTTCCCATATTCTTGCTCTCAAAAGTGAAGTAACACCTACATAAATAACTGTATTGTTTTTATTGGTTAACATATAAGTACATCCTCCATGCCTCATACTCACGTATTTTTAAATCTACAAATCCACCCATCTCCTCTCCTTCAAACTCTCAATCGCTGCAAAACTAGCCTTTGTTGTATTTACCAATTCATCAAAGGGAATTAATGATGGGCCCCCGCTTGTAATACTTTTGGTAAGCAAAGCGAATTGCTCATTGTGCCCCTTATCCAATTTGGTTTTCAACTTAGTGAAACCTCTAAAACCGTATCCTGTGGTAACCCTGTAATTATCCATCACCAAAGTTCTGTCTTGGGAATAAACTTCTACCCTTTCTTTCGAATATGATTTGGAACCATTGGAGAAATAATTGATCACTCCTGTGCTGCCGTTTTCATATTTCAAAAGTATAGAAGCATTATCCGTATTTTCTGCAGGATTATTTCCCATCGCATTCATACAAACCGATTTTACTTTACTGCCTGTTAAAAATCCAATCAAATCTATAAAATGGCAAGCTTCACCAATAATCCTGCCTCCTCCCACCTTCATATCATGCACCCACACATTAGGTGGAATATTACCTGCATTCATGGTAGCTACCACATTCATTGGTGAAGTACCCAGCAATTGTTTCATTTTTTGAATATGTGGAGAAAAACGGCGGTTAAAACCTACAGTCAAGGTAACGCTGCCAACATAAGCGCTTATGATTTCATTTAATTCTTCTTCATTCAGAGCCAAAGGTTTTTCTACAAATACATGCTTTTTATTTTGCAAACATTCCACTACCATTTTTGCATGAAGGTTATGACGAGTGGTTATGATTACAAGAGCTACATCAGGATCGGCAATCACCTGTTTATAATCCGTAGTGCTTTTTGCAATTGAATATTTTTTTGCCAATGACGTTCCTGAAACTCCTTTGGCGCTTGCAATAGAGATTAAGGGTGCTTTTGCTTTTTTCAAAGCTGGCAACATGGTCATCGCAGTAAAATTTCCGGCACCAATAATTCCAAATCCACCATTACTATTCTTAAAAGATGCTGATGAAACCTGAATTACAGAGCTGTTATCTGACTCTTCCGGATAGACCAATAAAGAAGCAATGGAAACTTTATTACTGATGTTATCATAAATTTTTTTATAATCAGATAAAGGAACTCTTTCAGTGATTAAAGATTTTACTTCTAATTTTCCCGTTGAAATGGATTGTAAAATCGTTTCAAAATTTCTTTTCTCTGTCCAGCGAACAAAAGGTAACGGATAATCCTGCCCTCTCTGCTCATAATTTTCATCATAACGGCCAGGGCCATACGAACAGGAAACCTGGAAACTCAGTTCCTTTTCATAAAATTCGGCACGGCTGATATTTAATCCAATTACACCTACTAAAATAATTCTTCCCCGTTTACGACTCATTTGCGCAGCCTGTGAAATAATAGTATCTCCTTTTGCAGATGCCGTAATGATAACGCCATCCGCCCCTACTCCACCTGTAAGATCGTTCACTAACTTTACTGCATCAGTACCATCTTTAGGATTGATACCAATGATTCCTTTATTTGCCGCTATTTCTATTTTGTGTGCATCAATATCTATCCCTATTACGCGACAACCATTTGCCACCAATAATTCTGCAGTTAGTAAGCCAATCAATCCTAAACCTGTTACAACAATAGTTTCACCAAGAGTAGGATTACAAAGCCTGATTCCCTGCAAACCAATGGATCCGATTACAGTAAACACAGCTTCTTCATCAGAAACATTATCGGGAATATGCGCTATTAAATTCTGTGGTATGTTTACATACTCTGCATGCTGGCCATTGGAAGCCACCCTGTCGCCGGTTTTAAAGTCAGTAACACCATCACCAACGCCTATTACGTTTCCTACATTGCAATAACCTAACGGTAATGGTTGTCCCAATTTATTAAAGACTGCCTCCAGCGTTGGCATTAAGCCATCAGTTTTTATTTTATCCAGGACCTGCTTTAACCTGTCAGGCTGCTGACGCGCTTTTTGGATTAAATTACTTCTTCCAAACTCTACCAGCATCCGCTCAGTACCCAAAGAGACAAGGCTTCGCGTGGTTTGTATTAACACACATCCCCTGCTCACCTGCGGCGCAGGAATATCTTCTAAGATTGTTTCACCCGTTTTAAAGGATTGGATTATTTGTTTCAATAGATAAATTGTATTTTTAAATATTTTTTAGCTACAAATAGCGGACTCAATGATTCATTGGCTACCCCCTTGCATTGGCTATCTTAATTATAAATGCAATAACAATCATTTTCATTAATTTGTGCAGTTCCAATACCTGAATACATTAACACTTTCTAAAAATTTGTATGGTACTCGTTTTTTAGGGTGGTAATTGTGCAAAGCACCTGTAAAATTCGTTCCGGATTTTATTTTAATACATAAATCCAAACAACCATAAAGGAATTTTATTTTTAAAGCCATATTCAATATCATCAGCCGCAATAAAAGCATTTTTTAAATCTTTTATTTGGCTTGTATTTTTATCTTTCCCACCAATTTCAAAAACATACTTTTCGTTCACCAAAAAATCAGTTTGTTCTATAAAAGTTATTTTATTATGATACCTTACCTGGTTAGCAAAAAACGTTTCTCTTACATTACCTGTATTCGCGTGTTCCGGTGCCAAGGCATAAATTAAGTTAGTATTTTCTAAAAATATCTTAGAAGGTTTTTGTAATTTACTAATCCCGCCGGCGTTCTTAAACAAATTATTGGTTAATCCAATTTCTTCCAAATAATGGAGGTATAAAAGTAAGGTTCCCCTGTTAATTACCATTTTATCGCTCAGTTTACTCACATTTGGAACAAACGGAACTGATTCAGAAATGACCAATAGCAATTGCTTTATTTTAGTAACATAAGCTATATCTACACCCCTGAGGAGAGGCAATTCAATTTCAAGCATCATATTAATAACTTCTTCCAAACGCATAAAGTACAACTCAGGTAGTTCTTTATAAAAAGGATAATAACCATGCTTCAAATAAGCGGAGAAATATTGTAGGGGTTTTACTTTTATACTAATTTCAGTTGTTAAAGAAATATGGTTTTCTAAAATATCGGTTAAAGAAAGAGGGTCGAAATATATTTTTGATTCTATACTCAGATATTCCCTGTATGACAATCCCTGCATGTGGTAGATTATCGCCCTTCGGCTTAGATCTGCCCCTGCATTTAATATCTCTAATAAAGAAGACCCTGTAAATACCACTTTGAGTTCGGAGAAATCATCATAGATATTTTTAAGTTCCTGCGACCAATTCCTGTACTTATGAACCTCATCCAAAAAAAGATATTTACCACCTCTCTTTACAAAAGTATCTACCAAATCATATAAGGTGTGCTTGCTAAACCATATATTATCCAAACTGGCATATAGTATGGAACTTTCCGGTTCAGCATTAAGGCTTATTTTTATGTATTGTAATAAAAGAGTTGTTTTTCCTACGCCTCTGGCACCTTTAATTCCTATTAGTCTTGCACTCCAATTTATCGTATTCATTATACTTCTTATAAAATCAGTTGAAGTATAGTCTAATTTTTGCAGATATTTTTCAAATAATTCTTCCATTTTGCTTATTATACACTACAAAAATAACAAATATTGGTTACCATAACAAACGATATTAACATATTTTAGCTTATCCCGTTTAGAGGAAGTCTGGTGTGTTACAAAAACTGAGCATACCTTCTGAACTGTGATAGTCCAATATTACACCCACTTATTCTAAAGTACCGGATTATCGGCTACAATATCCACAGAATCTAAATCAGCAATAATTTTCCGCTTTTTTATACTTGCATTAAAAGTTTCTTTATTCCAGAACTTTGTTTTTGCATTCAGTAATAGCATAAATGTAAACCAGGGAAAGAAAAGGAATTGGCCACCGGTTAAATCACTTTCAAAAAAAGGAATGATCATTAAAGGCGCTATCAAAAGAGTATATCTAGAGTAATATTTTATATACCTGATGATAGGTTTAAAAACCATAAAACTGAGAAATAAAAGGAACAGTGGAATACCTGCACCAAACAAAATATCATAGTATGAATTGTGAAAGTTAGCCAGGTTTGATTTATTTTTTAATATTGGTTCAAAATTAAACATTCCTACCCCTGTTAACCATAAGGTTGGTTCTTTATTAAAGTAATCTCTCCCTATTCCGGCAACTATAAATCTTGCTTCACCAACTTGTTCCTGTTTATCTGATTTGCTTTTTGCATAATTTAATGATGAATTGGGGTCAGCCAGCAGGACACTTATAAAGCCTAACATAATCAACGCAATGGAAATTTTGTATTTCAAATGCATTGCTTTATAGCTAAAAAAAAATGGAATCATAGCAAAAGCCATAGAAAGCCAGGATGTCCTGTTTGCCGAAGTAAAAAAAAGCACAATTGCAACAGGCAGGAAGACTCCAAAAAAAATCTTGCTTATTTTTGTTAATTTAACATCTTTCCATACAAATAAAATTGCCAGCATATAAAGGGTGGCCGACCATCCATATCCGTTCGAGGAAAACATTTGGCTTTCCCCACCAGGCCCATAGATATTGGCATCCGTAATTTTTCCTCCAGAAAGAATATAGGTAATCAGTGGAATACAATAAATAATTAATACACCATAATGAAACCCTTTTAAGAAAAGCTGGATTCCAAAATTGGCGATGAGATAAGTAAGCGAAAGATAAACATAAATGAATGGTACAAAAAAAGTCAGTGACCGGCCAAAAGAAACAAGAACATCTCCAGTACCAATAGAAACATAAAAAATAAGAACCCCAAATACTACCGGCACAAAACCCGAGTCAAAAATACGTCCCGGGTTTATTATCCTATTAGTTACAATTAAATATGCAAGAGAAATAAATAAAAAAATATTTTTAAAAATTCTTACGGCACCAGTTGCAGCTCCACCTGTTAGATTGTAGGCAGCATACGCAAAAATTACAAAGAAGCCATTTAAAAATAATAAACGGGCAACAGGATCTTTGATCAATGCATGGAGTCTGGTTTCTGTTTTTTCTATAAACATTCTTCAAGTATTTCTTTAAACTTCGAAACAACTTTTGTTGATGAGAAACCATCCAGATGCTTTCCAATATCATTCATTCTATTCTCAATAGAAGTGCCAAATGCTTCTGTTAATGCCGCTCTCAGTTCAATTGGATTATCCCGAGCAACCAACCATGCAAAACTATTCTCGCCTACTGCCTCAGGAATACCACCAATATTGGTACTTACTATTTTGCACCCCATTGCCATGGCTTCTATATTAGCCACTCCAAAAGCTTCCCTCTTTGATGGAACACAAAATATTTCTGACTGCTGCATCTTTTCATATATTTTTTCAGATGGCATGTAATCAAATAATTCATACGAAATATGAGCTTTCTCCAGGATTCCCTTCAGCATTTCGTGATGTTGGAGCGCCGGCCCTATAATGGTGAGTGAAACCTCCCGTTCAATATCTTTCAACGATTCTATTAAAGTATATAACCCACCCAGAGCAAAATCCGTTTTTACAAAAAGTATGGAACCGGGCACTTTTTTTTGTAGAGTATCTTTCCTGATGAATTTTATCAATTCATTCTCTATCCCTTTATGTAGAACCTTAAATAATTGTTCTTTACAATGATATTTTTTTTGCAATTCTTTTTTTAAAAATTCAGAATTTACAATGATGCACTTCGATAAATAACATGTTATGTACTCTATATAATAGAAAATAACCCGTTTATTTAATTTTGCTTTTCTTTTAAAAACAGCAATTATTGAATTAGTTGCATTTGTGTAATCATTGATCATACCCACTGTTCTTTTAAACAATACAGAACTCAATAATCCAATCATGGCATTATTATAAACAAGAACATCAAATTGAAATTCTTTCCTGACATTCATCGCCTCCCGATGGTATTTCCACATCCTGATAAACTGTCCAAAGAATTTGAATGGTTTAGAAATATGAAGTTCAAGTTTATAAACGGATGGCGTTCCAAAAGTAATATCCTCGGTAAGTATCCTGGTTTCAAAACCTGCATTTTCCGCTTCTTTTAAAAGAAGATGTGCAAATTTTGCCGGCCCGTTACTTACTTTTTCAAACGCATTAGTACAGAATAAAACTTTCAATTTTATTATTAACTATCTTGTTTTTTATGGAGAAGGTTGTTCTTTGTACATCATTGTGAGGCGCTTTTGCAAACTTAAAATTATGATAGACTTCCGCGCCGGAGCAATCTCATGAATTGAAAATAGAATCGCCATTCTTAACGTCATTGCGAGGCGCTTTTACAAACTTCAAATTATAATAATTACCGCGCGCCGTGGCAATCTCATGAATTGAAAGTAGAATTAACATCCTATTTCATCAACTAACAGATTGCCACGTAGCCAGAAACTTTAATCAAAATAAAAAGATTAAGGCGGCTTCTCGCAATGACGGACATGAAAAACAGATTGCCGCGTCGCGAGAAACATCAACCTAAATAAAAAAGAATTAAATCGGCTCCTCGCAATGACGAAGCGAAATGGCTTCCAGTTCAATCAAATTGATGCGCTTTTAAAAGATTCCCCTCCACTCTTTCCCAGGTATAAGTATCTCTTAATTCACTATTAATACTAAACGTGTTTTTTGCGGCCTGAAGATTGTTGTATAAACCGGGGTAATCCGCAACATTATATTGAGGAAGTATAAAACCAATTCCTTTTTGTTTTACCCAATCGCTGATCTTTATTTCAGCATTTATGATCAGCGGCGTTTCAGTTTGTATAGCATCATATACTTTGTTGGGAGAAGCGTTAATATTATTTTCATTAATGGGCGCGTAAACACAAAGTATATAATCCGATTTTGTTTGTGCCAATTCCAATGATAGCTTTTGAGGTATCACTCCCATGTATTCTACTTTTTCCGGATATTCCCTAACGAGGTTTTTCGTATATTCTTCACTGAACCACCCGGCCATATACACTTTTAGGGGAAAATTAGTCTTCAATAAGCCTTCTATTATTTCTGTCCCCCTGTTTAGCCCCATCCATCCATTATAAAGAATACGAAGATCGCTGGATTTTTCTTTATCCTTTTTAAATTCAAAATATTCAGGATAATTAGGTAATACCAGGCATTTAGGCTGAATAGACTTTGGCATTAATTGATAACGGTTTTCATCTGTAACTAAAATTGTATTTGCAGGCCAATATAATAATCGCTTTACCCATTTCATTTTTTCTCCACTCTTGTTCTCTCTTAAAAAAATCGAATCAAAAAGATCTAATACCGTATGTTTAAAAAACAGGAAAGGATAAAAAAAAATATAGAGTTGCTCATTGATGATATGAATAGTTTTAATTTTTTTTGTGAACAAAAGTTTTATAAATATTAAAACCTGTTTACTCAATACCGGAACTGAATTTCTTTTACCTTTTACTAAAATCACCTCTTTGCAAAATGAAGCTACATAGCATTTCGAATCGTCGCCTACACCAAAAAAAATCACCTCATAGTTCTTCCTTAAGGTTTTAACTTCTTTATTGATACGCATATCGGAACCATCATTTGAACTTATAAATAGTAAAACCATTATTTATTTAGAGAACCCTCCTTCAAAAATTTTAAACCATACATTACAGAAATAATGGAATATACTATCAAAATAAAACTACCGTACATGTAGGCAGGAATTGGAGGATAATAAGGTGTAAAAGAGATTGCAGAAAACGATATAGCGATTAGAAGTGGCCATTTTTTAAACTTTACTAAAAACAATATAAGTATTAACCCGCTTAAAGAAATAAGAATATTTACAAAAAAAGATGTTTTGGTTTTATATCCTACTGAAAAAGATTGCAGAAAATTTAATAATCCATTCCTGATTATTAAAAGTGGCGATTTCTTTACTATTTTCAGATATTCATTTTCAATAACTCTGGAATAATTATTTCTTATTGAATCCTCATGAAAATTTCCATTAATTGAATTACTTACTTGTAAACCTGTAATTGAGTCATAACGGTCGAATCCCTCGTTATCGCTCAATTTTTGTAAATATGGGTAGCTATTGGGATAAGCTCCCACACCAACAAACATAGTATGCCATGGGGTATAGTTTTTTGTAAAATTCAGATAATGATTCCACCCAAAGAATAATATTATATACACCGGGAATGCTATTAATGGTTTTAAATTCCTTGTTTTAAAATAATTGTAAGCAGGGATCAATAATAATAATGGCAACACCGTAGGTCTTATTGTGTAACCGATAAAACATAAAATTGCTGTAAAGGTATATCCCGTTAAATTAGTAGTCTTCGGATTTATATAATAATACAGAAAGATTACAGAAGGAATAATCGTCCAGAAGTAATACATCGGAAAAATAACAAAGTAAACTACGACAGGATTAATAAAATAAAATAGGAGAAACAGTATTTTTTCAACGGGTCTTTTTAATTTAAAATAGATTATAAAGCAACAAATAAGATGTATAATTATTTGCAATAAAACTAAAGCTCCAATGGGGCCAAGAAAAGGGAAAATATGCTCAGCAAAAATAATTACGTATAATAATCCGCTACTATTTTCATTATAAGTACTAATAGCTCTTCGTGGATTATCAAACTGATAGGTATAAATATTATACCCTTTCAGACTTTTCATTTTTTCGGCTTCATTCTTATCAAAACGCCAACCCTTATCAATATTAAATAATTTGGCTCCCGAGAAATATTGTACGGTAAAAACAGGGCTTTGGCCTATTTTGGGCCCATAAAGAATAACCTGGATAATAAATATTAAAATAAATATTACACTTATTTTCTTATAATATTTATTGATAAAATTCGTCGTTTTCCTAATCACCCTATTCATTTTCTCACTATTTCTTTAGTATGAATAATTTTAAAGTATCAATAACCATTTCTACATCTTCCTTTTTCATAGGAATATAAAGAGGCAAAATGATACTATTATCACATGCCCTTTCAGATTGGGGCAACGACAAACCCGAATAGCCTTCCCTATAGGCAATTTCCCGGTGTGATGTCATAATTCCACGTCTTGTAGCAATACCCGCATCCAGCATTTTCTGCATCAGATCGTTTCTTTTTATCGGGCAATTATCTTTTAAATAAATACTGTATGATTGATAATTGCTAAAATAGCCTTCTCTTTCAACGGGAAGCCTTATGCAATCAATATTCTTAAATGCTTCATAATACATTCCGGCGATTTTTCTTCTCTCTTCAAGGATCCAATCTAATTTTTCCAATTGCTTTATTCCTACCGAGGCTTGTATGTCTGTCATTCGGTAATTATATCCAATCTCCACATGTTCCTCAAAAATCACAGATTTAGAATCATGCCTTACCCTATCATTCACAGACATTCCATGTTGTCGAAGAAGTTTAAGATGGTTATAATAGTTTTCATTATCTGTAGTAATCATTCCACCATCACCGGTGGAAATCACTTTACGTGGATGAAACGAAAAACAAACCAACGAGGAATGGCTCCCAATTTTTTTCCCTTTATACTCTGAACCAATGGCACACGCCGCGTCTTCAATCAATTTTAAATTATATTTTTCGGCCAATGCTTTAAAGGCATCAATATCAGCAGGCATCCCGATCTGGTGTACCAATAGAATAGCTTTTGTTTTAGCAGTAATCTTTTTTTCTGTATCAACAGGATCCAGGTTATAGGTTTCAGGAACTATTTCTGCAAAGACAGTAGTGGCTCCAACATAAGTAATTGAATTTGGCGTAGCAATATAACTCATCGAAGGGCATATCACTTCATCACCTGGTTTAATTCCTGCAACTATCATAGAAAGGTGTAATGCTGTAGTACAATTCGAAGTAGCAACCGCATATTTTGCACCGGTATAACTTGCGAATTTTCCTTCAAATTCTGCGACTTTCGGGCCTTGTGTTATCCAGCCGGAAAGAATAGTATCATAAGCGGCTTGTGCTTCATCTTTGGTAAGGTAAGGTTTAGCTATTGGGATCATTTCTATTATTTATTTTTTATGGAAGGTTGTGCATAAATTACCAATCTAAATCCATTAAAACCAGTCAAATTCCCTATTTTCTCAATGATACTAACCCCAATTTTAGCTATTAAAGATACTTTTTGGCCAGGTCGGGAAATATCATAATTAAAATGATGGACTTCTATGATCGTATATCCTGTTTCTTCTATAATTTTTTTAAGGGTTGCAGTTGTAAAAAAACAAGTATGGGTGCAGGCAAATATGTTTTCAATTGGAGACTTAATACCCAGGCGATACAATACATTTGATATCTTAACAATGAAAGAATTATGATTTGGGGTATATATAATTAATTCACCTCCCGCTTTTAATTTGTCTTTGAGATTTTGCAATATATCCCTGGGATCAACAAGATGTTCAATAATATCCATCATGGTTATTGTGTCATATTTAATGGAAGAATCAATTTCAGAAACATTTTTATTAATTACGTTAAACCCTTTTTTCTCTGCTATTGCAGCTAATTTCTCCGAAAGTTCAACTCCCGTTACTTCATAGCCAACTTCCTTTGCGGTTTCAAGCATTATTCCAATCCCTGAGCCAACATCTAACAAAGTGGGTTTGGGATTATTTTTGATAATCCGATTATAAGTAGCTTGTAAAATCTTTTTAAAGAAATCAATGGCATGAGTACCCGAATAATCTTTTATCTGCAAAAAAGTTTTTGCATAGTCATCATCATAAATGTTCTCAGGCCATTTTTGAAAAGTTTTAAAGATCAAGCCACAACTTTTACACTCTTTTACAATCCCGGGGAGCCCGATATCTGCATGAACTTTCGGCTTTAAAAGATCATACAAAATGGTATTATTCGCCGACCCGCAAAGCGGACAATTTTCGTTGATCATGCTATCACCTTTTGCTTTTTAAAATACCAATCGCTAAGTTCTTTCATACCTTGCTCTAATGAGATTGTCGGCATGAAATTGAGTAATTCTTTGGCCTTTCTGATATCTGCCAATCTGCGGCTAACCGGATTGATTGAATTTGCTTCCCTGAATTCCGGTTCAAGAATTGAATGGTTTACTTTCAATAATATTTCAAGTAATTGTTTCAAAGTAGTTTCTTCACAATTACCAATATTAAATGCTTCATCTGTAACATCTGCAACCAATGCTGCAACGTTTGCTTTTGCAATATCCTTTACATAAACGAAATCCATCGAAGTAGCACCATCACCATAAATAAGAGGATTTTTGTTATCGCGGATACAATCAAGCCATTTTATCATTACTTCCGTATATTTCCCATCAGTGTCCATCCTGGGGCCGTAGGCATTGAAATAACGAAGGGCTACATAATCCAGCCCATACATAAATTTGAAACTTCTGAATAATTGTTCACCCCACATTTTGGCCGCGCCGTAAAATGTCTGATTATTATAGGGATTGTCCGATTCAGGAGTTGGAAAATGCTGTGCTAAGCCGTAAACTGAAGCACTTGAACTGTAAACAATTTTTTTGATTTTGTATTTCAAACTTAGATTCGCTACATCAAAAGTGCTTTTAAGCATTACCTCAAAACCTTCAGATGGATTAGCAGCACAGGAATTTATTCGCAAAGCTGCCATATGAAAAACATAATCTGTGCCTGCAAAACATTTTTCCAGTATTTCTATATTTCTGATATCTGCTTCAATAAATTCAATAATGGGATTATAAATGAAATTCTCCATATTCTCTAAACTGCCGCGGATTAAATTATCTATGATAATAATCTTTTTAGGTTTTAGTGGAATTAATTCTTCCACTACATAGGATCCTATAAATCCTGCACCTCCTGTAACAAGGATGGCACTCCCTTCTATTTTATTATACATGTTTTATATTGTTTAAACTTAAAATAATTATTCCGGAAAGTATCAATGTGAACCCAATAAATGATAGCAGGTTTACCTGATCTTTAAAAACAAAATAGCCTGCTATTATTGTCAGCGCAAAATTGATTCCTGTGGCTACAGGAACAATGAATGAAAACTGCCCCGTGGAAAGCGCTTTAAATAAAACGAGAGCAGAAATAAAGATCAATGCAAAAGCAGTTAAAACCTGGTAATCTAAAAGAAAATTAAACCAACTTTTAAAATCAATTAATGAAAGTCCTTTTAATTTCCATTTTATAATAGCAGCACCTGCAACATTTAAAAATGCATATAAAGAACAGAAAGCAATAGTACGGATCATATTTTATTCAATTCGATAATTTCATCAATAATAAAAACGGGTCTTTTTCTGCTGGCGTCTAAAGTGCGCCATAAATATTCCGCGATAATTCCCAACGAAATATTTGTTAAACCAAAACCAATCATCAGGACTGAAATAAGTGCAGGCCAACCATTTGCAAGATCATTAAATAACAGTTTTCTTATAATAATATAAAATGACCAACCAAAGCCAATTACAAAAAAGAGTATTCCAATTAAAGAAACAAATCTAATAGGAACATAAGAAAAGGCTACAAAAGAATCAATCAATAATTTAATCTTTTTTGACAAGGTCCACTTTGACTTTCCTGCTTTACGCGGCACTTTTTGATATTCTACAAAATCTTGTTTGAAACCAAGATTCAGAATTTGAAGAAAAACACTCGAATTGCCTTCAACATTCTTATTAATTGCTTCTGCAACCTTTTTATTAAACATCACAACGTCGAATCCCTTATCCGGGTAATGTTTATTGACATATTTCTGCATCAGCCGGGAATAAAATTTTGAGAACTGGCGTTCAAAAAAAGAATTTTGAGTAGCGATTCTTGTTGCCCATACTATATCATAGCCTTGTAATTCTCTTTCATACATTATAGAAATATTCTCAATGGGATCTTGCAAATCGGCATATAAAAATGTTATATAATCCCCTTTTGCATGTAAAATACCTGCTCTTAAAGCGGCATGAGAGCCAAAATTCTGTGAAAAACTTATGAGCTTCGTCCTTTCCGGAAAACCTGATTCTTTAATAACATTCACAGAGTTATCAGTAGAACCATCATTTACCAAAATAATCTCAAAATTTAATGACGCATTTTTATTGATAAATTCTTGTAGCTCATTTCTCAAACGTACAATATTATCTTCCTCATTGAGAAAAGGAATGATGATTGTTATATCAGTTACTCTATCCACTGCCTTATGATCAAAATTTATTTAGTCTCTTAGCCGGGTTTCCGGCAACTATTGATTGTGATGAAATACTTTTTATGACATTACTTCCCAAACCAATCAATGAGAAATCCCCGATAACTATCCCATTCATAATATTTGTTCCACTTCCTATATAGCAATTGAATCCAATATTAGTCCCTCCGGCAATAGCAACATTTGATCCAATAAGTGTGTAATCATTTATTACTACATCATGGTGAATGACAGTATTAGGAAGAATACATACATGATTCCCGATTTGGGCATTACTTGTTAATACTACTCCTGCCATTATCAAACAATTAGTTCCTATAGTTACATTTCTACCAACACTTGAACCCGGATGAATAACAGAAACAAATCGTTCATCGTTTATATTAAGAGATGAAATATACTCTTGTCTTTTTTTGAATGATGTCGCGCTACCGGGAACGGCTAAAACTTTTGCATTTTTGTATTTTTCCAAAGCTGCCCGATTAAAAACAGGAACACCCCATTTTGTCATTCCTTGTTTTTCTATAGTATCATCAACAAATCCAATAAGTTCAAATTGCTGATCAATGCAATCTATTGCTTCCAAAGCGTTTCCATTGTATGGGAATATAAGTAGTTTTTCCATGACAATCAATATTTATTAACTACTCTAATTACTGTATCCACATCCTCATCTGTTAATTCAGCATACATAGGTAATGATACACAATGTGCCGCCAAATATTCTGAATTAATAAAATCACCTTTCTTATATTTTAAATGTGAATATGCTTTTTGCAAATGACATGGCACAGGGTAATGATATGCTGGAATAATATTATTATCCCTCAGATGATTTACCAGGGCTTCTTTATTCTCTGTGGTAACAACAAAAAGATGATAAATTCCATCAGCCCATTCAGGTTTCATCTGCATTTTTATTTTTGAGTTGTCTATTTCCTTTCTATACCTTTCGGCTATTTCTCTTCTTCGGTAATTCCATCCTTCCAAATATTTCAACTTAACGGATAAGGAAGCACCTTCCAGGCCGCCCATACGGTAATTATACCCTATTTCATCGTGGTAATACCTTTCAGTGCAACCATGATTTCGTAATGCACGTAAATGCTTATTATACGATTCATTATTGGTGGTGAGTCCACCGGCTTCACCACAAGCTCCTAAATTCTTCCCGGGATAAAAACTAAAACAAGCCATTTCTCCAAAACCACCTACTGTCTTTCCTTTGTAACGTGCACCCTGGGCCTGAGCCGCATCCTCCACCAAAAACAACTTATGTTTATCGCAAATTGCTTTTACAGCGTCAATGTCAAATGGTTGACCGTACAAATGAACACCAATTACCGCTTTTGTTTTAGAAGTGATAGCAGCTTCAATTTCCCGGGGATCAATATTCCAGGTATCGTCACAATCCACAAACACGGGTGTAGCACCAGCATGGGATACACCCCAGGCAGTAGCAATGAAAGTATTGGCAGGAACAATTACCTCATCGTCATTCCCAATTCCAAGAGCAAGCATAGCCAAATGCAAAGATGTAGTGCCATTGGATACTCCTACACAAAACCGTGTACTGGTCCAAGTAGCAAATGATTTTTCAAATTCTTCCACAAAAGGGCCTCCTGAAAATGCGGTCTTTTCATAAACTTTTTCAAAAGCCTCAAATATTTCCTTCTTTACTTGTAGATGCTGCCCCGATAGATCCAGGCAATGTATTTGTTTATCCATTGATATTATATAATTAAATTGTTTTCAGGATTTTAGCGGGGTTTCCAGCAACCACCACATTAGCAGGTACACTTTTCGTCACTACCGATCCCGCACCTACCAAAGCATTTTCGCCAATGGTGATTCCGCAAAGAATCGTAGCATTACTGCCAATAGATGCCCCTTTTTTTACAATTGTTTCCACTACTGCCCAATCAGCCTCTGTTTGCGGGCTACCATCTGCATTCGAAGCCTTTGGGAACAAATCATTCGTAAACATTACCCCGTGGCCTATGAATACGCAGTCTTCGATGTGAACTCCTTCACAAATAAAACTATGGCTGGATATCTTGCAATTTTTACCAATTGTAGCTCCCTTCTGTATTTCTACAAAAGCGCCTATCTTACTATTATCATCAATGCTACACCCATATGCGTTTACAAAATTAAATAACTTTACTCCCTCTCCTACCTGCACATTGTTCAGGCTCTGATATTCATTATTTATTGTGATGGTTTCCATTAATTGATTTTTATTTCTTTACCATTATTTTTTATTGATTTTTGAGACGCCTCAAGAATCCTGACTACTTTTATTCCAAGTTGCGCATTTGACAATGGAGTTCTTTTCTCAATAATTGACCCAATAAAATCTGAAGCAACTTCTTTCAAAGCTTCATGAGCTGATAACTTAGGTATATATACATCCCCGGTTCTATAATCCACCATAATGGTGTTTTTATCTTCTTCAGTTTTGTGTTCGAATCCTGTATCATAGATCCTTACTTTTTCAGAAGGTTCCAGGTCATTAAAGACTACCATTTTTTTATCTCCACCAATCAAAGTTTGCCTTACTTTAACGGGTGATGTCCATGAACAACTAAAATGGGCAATAAAATCAGATTGATAGTTTACAGTCATGTAAGCGATATTCTCAATATGGTTTTGGGTATGCGAAATGCCTGTCGCATTGATACTACAAGGTTCTCTATCTATGAGGTACATAAGAATTGAAATATCATGAGGCGCAAGATCCCAAAGCACATTTACATCAGGTTGAAAAAGTCCAAGGTTTATACGCGAAGAATCAAAATACCGGGTAGTACCAATTGTATTATTATCTATTAACTCTTTAATTTTTTGAACCGCTCCTGTATAAAGGAAAGTATGATCTACCATTAAAATAACACCATTTTTATCGGCAATATTCATCAATTCTTCAGCTTCCGCAACTGATGAGGTCATGGGCTTTTCTAATAAAACATGCTTACCGGCCAACAACGCTTTTTTAGCAAGTTCAAAATGAGTAAAAACGGGAGTTGCAATCACAACTGCGTCAATTAACGGATCCGAAATCAGTTCATTTGCATTAGCGCAGGTTTTTATGGAAGGATAAGTTTTATTAAGTAAAGCAAGTCTGCCTTCGCGCCCATCTGCAACCATCAGTACTTTGCCTTGTGCCTGGGCCATGAAGTTTCTTACCAGGTTTGGCCCCCAATATCCATAGCCAATGATACCAATATTAATGTTTTTCATATTTATTTTTTGTGTAACAATTTATCTATAATCCTTTCCACTGCCTTCCCATCTCCATAAGGATTATGCGCTCTTGCCATCCGGTTATATTCCTCTTCATCAGTCAAAAGGCTTTCAATCCCCTGAGTAATTTTATCAAAATCGGCACCTACTAATTTTGCTGTTCCCGCATCAATCGCTTCCGGGCGCTCCGTAGTATCACGCATTACCAATACCGGTTTACCGAGGCCAGGCGCTTCTTCCTGTATGCCGCCTGAATCTGTTAGCAGAAAAAAGGATTGTTTCATCGCATACACAAAATCCGGATAACTTAATGGTTTTATTAAATGAACATTAGAAATCCCGTTTAAAACTTTGTTAACCGGTTTCTGTACTTCAGGGTTCAGATGAACCGGATACACTATTTCTACTTCAGGATGTTTTTCTGCAATCTCCTTCAATGCTCTGCAAATATTAAGGAATCCATCACCAAAGTTTTCTCTCCGGTGCCCTGTTACAAGAATGATATGTTGATGATGATTTTCAAAAATGTTTCTAACCAATGAATCCGTTACTTCTTCGCTAAAAGAATTCATTTTATCCTTTGCAAACAACAAAGAATCAATTACGGTATTTCCGGTTACAATAATTTTTTCTGGCTTGATTCCTTCATTCAACAAATTCTGTTTATTGGCTTCGGTTGCAGAAAAATTAAGATCGGCCAGCTTACTTACCAATTCCCTGTTGGCTTCTTCAGGAAAAGGAGATTGCAAATTTCCTGTTCTTAATCCTGCCTCTACATGTCCCACTTTTATTCCGGCGTAAAAAGCAGCCAGGCTTGCAGCCATACAGGTAGTAGTGTCTCCATGCACCAAAATCATATCCGGGTGGTAGGATTTAAAAAGTTCCTTTAACCCTTTTAAAACTTCGCAGGTGATATCCGTAAGATCCTGCCCGGCTTTCATAATATCGAGATCAAAATCAGGTTTTATTTCAAAGAAATCCAAAACCTGGTCGAGCATCTGCCGATGTTGCGCTGTTACGCAAACTTTATGTTTGATCCCTTCAGTTTCGGATAATTTTCGGCATAACATCGCCATTTTAATCGCCTCGGGACGGGTACCAAATATTGATAATATTTTCATTAAAAATTAAAAGAAGTTTTCTCGCAGCGCACGAAAAGAAAATGAATGCAAAGATCGCTTCGTGTTTCTTTCACGTTGCGCACGCCGCGTAATCGTTGCACTCTCCCGCGCGAACCTTCTTTGATATTTCTCTCAGCGCCTGCAAAGAAAATACAGTCAAAGAACGCTGAGAGTTTCTTTCACGTTGCGCTCGCCGCGTAATCGTTGCGCCCGCCACGTGAACCTGCCTTAAAATGCCTTTGCAAAATCACACCATTTATATTTTGCTAATTCACTGAAATTATTTTCTCCTATCTCAAGTAATTTAGTTGAAGTCATTCCTTTTAAAACTGTAAATGATTCTTCCATTGATTCTTCATATAATAATTCAGTCTGATTTCTTAATCTTTCTGTTAGTACGCCCATTTTAGGGGCAATAACTGCTTTTTTAAAACCCATGGCGAGAATAGCAGAGCCTGAATTTTCAATTTGCTTAAAGGGAAGAGTTACGACATCAGCAGCGTTAAAATAAATTTGTAATTCGTCATTTTCTATAAACCGGTCTATCAAAATTAGATTTTCTTCATTTGCCAATTCCTTAATGATGACTCCATAATCAGCATCCATAACTTTTCCGGCTATAATTAAAATAGCATTTCCCGAGAATGAGCTTTTAAAACAAGTGATAAGTTCGGCCACACCTTTATAAGGCTTAATTAAACCGATATAGAGCAATACAAGTTTATCTTTCTCTATTCCCAATAACTTCCGGGCCTCACAACTATTCATTTGATTCGTATAATAATCAACATAAGAACCTTCAGGAATTATTTTGAATTTGCTGTTTTCACACTTTAGTTCCCGGGAAGCCCCTTCCAGGCTTGCTTCTGAAAAAAGACGGATCCATTTCATATTATGTGCAAAAAAATTTCTGCAAAACTTATGAATTCTCAAATATTTAGAATCATGTGGAATGATATTATGAGGCGTCCATACTAACTTACAATTAAAAATATAACGGGCAATATACACCTGGATGATAAAGAACGGCACATTAATTAATGTCATCCATAAACTCCTTCTGTAATAATAAGAAGTTTCCCAATCGAAATGAATATAATCAGGTTTCTGCTTTATTGCTGTTTTTAAAATTCCAAAAAAACGATCATTAATTCCATTTCTTACAAGTAGCCGCTTATCAGTTTGTAATCCCTGCATCATTAAAAACTGATAAGGATTTTCAATTCCCGCAACGGGAAGGCAAGAGATATGGATCTTATTTTTCAAAAACTAATTAAACTGAGTTTATCATAACTATTAACTAATCAATAACCGCCAAAATTAATAACCCATCTGAAAAAATAAGTATTTAATACGTAAACGGTATTTAAAAGCAATTTCAAATATATTTTCTATCCTTAGAGTCTTTAAAATTATCAATAAAAGCATTGTAAATGTTCGTAATTCCTAATTTATTCATTCCGGCTAATATCCCGAAGAAAGCCGATTTAGAAAATACATTCCCCATACTGACCCTCGACATAAAAAGGTCACTATTTTTAAAACCTTTCTCTGTGTTTAAAAAAGCATACTTATACCCTGCTTTATCCACTAAGTGCATTACCCTTGCATTAACTTCTGCTGATGTTCCATAAGGATAAACCAAAGTATTGCATTGCCCCAATTCATTAATAAAATAATTTCTTGAAATAGTTAATTCCTTTTCCAATTCTGAGTCTGATAACAAAAATAATTTGCGATGAGTATTAGTATGAGAAACAATAAAATGGCCTTCACTCCTGAGGTATTTTATATCAGCAAGTGGCATCGGAGAATACCTTAATTGTGAAAATGAATCCCTGTTCAATGTTAAATTGTTCGATAATAAAATTTCATCAAGGTATTCATATACATGGTCCATCTTATTATTTTTTTCAATATGCGCTGTGAGAGCAGCAGCGGTTCTATTCAAAAATTTTTCGTTGATAACCTCACCGGATAAAGATGGCATATCTGAAACAATCAGTTTCTTATTCACCAGGCATTTCAGCATTAAGAAAATTGTATCCCTCCATATAAACTCAATATTTTTTTGCACTAACCCGTTACATATTGCAAACATTGCAGTGATACCATACTTTTTGAGAATAGGGGCTATAATTTCAATATTATTAAGCATTCCGTCATCAAAACTCAGGTATATTCCTTTTTTATCAGGGTCAATTATTTCTATACCGGGTTGAATGCCGAATTTTTCCAAAAGTGATCTGATTTGGAATTCAAATATTTCCGCGGAAACATCTACATTATTAGTAAAAAACCGGGAAAGCTCTGAGAAGGGCAATACATTGTGGTAGGTAATGATTAGTTTATGGATATGTTGTTTGTGGTTGACCAGCAAATTACTAAACCCACTATCGTAAGACAAATTATAAAGTATTTTTTTAAAGTTCTGCATATTTTGGGAACTCAATTCAATTTACAATGCAAATTTAATTTAGTTACCCACGAAATTGGGAAAGAACTAAAAATATTTAATAAAATCTTCATTTAAACCAGGGCCTATATTTTAAAGTATAATTCAATCCACTTCTTGGTTCTTCAATTATTTTTGCAGGTACCCTCCGAAAATACGATTGCCTGAGCATCTTTAGTTTCCATGCTATTTTTGACCAGAGGGAAAACACCAAAAATTATTTACATAATCAGTAGTTTTTATGCTTTCATAATTCTGATGCTTTAACACATTAAAGTCCTTAATACTAAAAAACTTTAAATCCGAAACAGAATAGAATTTAATTTCATAACCAAGCTCTTTTATAAAGTTGAATATAATATTTATTGGCATATCATGATGCCTCTGCTCTATTTCAATCAAAATAATTGGTTTGTATTCTCTTAACGTTTTAATAGCTCCTTTTACAACATTAAATTCATGCCCCTCCACATCAATTTTAATTAATTTAATCTTTGGAATTGACTTCTGAGTTACATATTCATCTATTGTCTTACATTGAACATCAATAAGCTCAAAGTTTGTTTCGCCAGGTTCTTTAATTTCAATATCCAATTTGCCCCGTGTAGCATAAACAACATCATTAATAACAGGTATTTTAAATTGGCTCAAACCTGATTTATTTGAAAAAGCAAGCAATTCTATATTCACATTTCTAAAAATTTTCTTCAGATTTTTGTAGAGTTTAGGAATTGGTTCAAAAGAATAGACATTTCTTGAGCCTGCAAATTGCTCAAATTTAAAGGTATATTCACCCGCATTTGCCCCTATATCAAAAACAATATCTCCTTTGCCGATATAATCGCCAACGAGTAGTAATTCAGGCTCCATGATTCTATTATTTTTTAAACTATTTAAATCAATTGTATTTATTTTTCTAAAGGCCCATCTTTTATAAAGAGGGTTGAAAATATATTTGATCATGTTTTTCATAAGTATTTTTTAACTCAAAATAAATATTTTAATCATTCTGTCTCAAGATTTCATTTGTTTGGTTTCAAATTCTCAGGTGAACCGATTGACTGTGAGCGGTGGGCACTTTCTACGGCGTGCTGCTCCGGTTGGTGTCTCCACCAACCGGAATTTGAAATGCATCTAATTGCCCTGTTCCAAAGTTTTATTTGTTTAATTTTAATAAAAGCACTAATCATCTATTAATACTGTGCTGAATTCCTGAAATGAAGTGAGATGGAATTGTTTTTTTACCATTTGGTTTAAATTATGATAAGAGGGATCATTTGAGTTTTGCAGAAAGTGAATAAAATCATCAATAGTTTTTAAGGTGTTCGTTGAAGATGCATTTACCAGGTATTTTTCATTTTGAGTTTGATGCACAAAAGAATACATACTCAAAAGCTCCTTTCCTCTGCAACTAAAATCAATAATAAAACTCGGCGTATCAAAAAAACAAGCTTCTAATCCCATGGTAGTACCCAGATGTAAAAAAGCAATGGAATGATGAATCTTTTCAAATTTCTCAAAAATATGATCTGCTTTAATTGAAAGATCTTTTTGCCGAAAACCATCATCAATTACTACATTATGGACTTTTCTGATTTCATCATACATCATCCAATTTTCTAATTGAGGATAAAGGCGAACTACAAATTTCAAATCGGGCCTTATTTTTAAAGTTATTTCTGCAAGTTGTTTTACAATAGTTAGTTCTGAAGGAACAAGTTCACGAATGCCTAAAGCGCATCCAAAATAAACATATTCAAAAGGAAAAGTTCTTTGCACCAAACCCTCCGATAATTTTTTATTAAACTCATACACATAACCAAATTGACTTGCGCCAATTACGGTTATTTGTGATGTTGGAATGCCCTGCATTTTGATAAGATCTTCCTTCATTCCCTGTGACCAGCATAGATATTTGGGATAAGAAGGAAAACGTGTATGCTTAAAAGGGTGATCCCAACTATAAACATAAATCTTAATTTTTTTCTTTTCTTTTATTAAACGAGACATGAAATAATCGTCAACCATTTCTGAAAATAATATAAATTGGCGTATATCACTTATTTCCGTTCTGGCAGCAGGCTTTAATATTCTCAGCAACTGATCATAACTCATTAACCTGGGCAAAACTCTTTGCATATATAAAACAAATTTGCCCCTTCGGATTGCTTTATTATTTTTCAGATTGGAAATCTTAAACAATTCCATCAAAAAATAATTATTCCTGCTTTGGGGCAATATCTTAAAATAAAGGAATAATTGTTCTCTGATCATGTTCGGCAATGTCCGGTTACGATCAAGTATTGGACGATATTCTACATTATCTATTTTGTGACTTAATATCTTTTCTTCATCAGCAGGTTTATAAAACACAACTACCTTATGATTCAAAGAAATTATTTCAATTACTTTCCTTACATCATTTCGCAAGTCAAAAAAGGATACTACAAAAGCGATTTTCAATTATTCAAATATTATCATTTCTATTCAAAATCAAGTTCTTTAAATATCAGAATTATTTTTTAAAATATTTTTTTTAAACCTTTGTTTACAATTTTAGAAAATGAAAAGAGTTTTCGATTTATTGTAGATGGGTTTTTTAGAAATTTGATTCTTCTTTTAATTACAAAAATTGTGAGCCATATATCTTTTTGAAATCTTTTGTCTGAAACTTCATTAAAAATTAATAAATTAGCTATTTTATCCTTTAACCCTCTGATAAGCCCTTCTATTGAAACCTGGCTAATACCTTGTGGAAGAATGCGGTAAACACTCATTACATCATCCATCCTAAAAATTAATCCAGTTAGGGAAATTAATTGAATTAACATTTGATCTCCGGAGTTTCTTCCTTTCGAAAATTGTTCATTTAAAAAATCTGGTAATTTTCTAAATAATATAGAAGCAGTAGGACAAAGATGAACATTGAATGTATCATTTGTTGAAAAGGTATGCTTCTTATTATTAGAATTATAAAATAATCTTGAAAAATTATCAATTTGATTCAAGATAAGCGCATCATGACAAACCATAGAATATTCTTTATTCCGTTCTAAAAAATCTACCTGCTTTTGTAGCTTTAAAGGATCCGTCCAATAATCATCACCTTCACAAAGAGCAATGTATTTCCCGCGAGCTATAGGGAATGTTATCTCTGTCCATATATTTACCTCCTTAAGGGAAAATTGATTGACTGTTTGATATATATTGACGAATAATTCGGGAAATTTTTCCTCGTATTCTTTTACAATGCTTGCTGTATTATCTGTAGAAGCATCATCATGTACAATAATCTCAAAAGAGAAATTTGTTTGTTGCATTACAAACCCTTCCAGCGCATCTTTAATATAAGACTGGTGATTATAAGTGGTGCAAACAATACTAACTAACGGTGTTTGAATCATGATTTATCTACCTTTGGAACAGCTATTATTTTTTCTTTATAGCGATAAAATACAACAGAATTATTTTCCACATTTTTATCAATCAACATGCTTGCCTGAATGATATTTCTGTTTCCAATTGTTATTTGAGGAATTACGGTAGATCTGATTCCAAAGAAATTATTATCACCTATGGTAACATGCCCCGCAATTCCTGTAGTTGAAAAAAAGTTCCCATTCCCAATCATACAATCATGACTTATGAAGCTATAAGAAGTAATCATATTAAAACAACCGATTTTTACATTTGAGCCAATAATACAGAAAGGATATATGATATTACCTTCTCCAATTTCCATAACCGGAGGCATTATTACGGAATGATGTATGAATGAACCGATCCTTATCTTTTTTTTCTTAAACTCTTCTATTAAAAAATTTCTAAAATTTATATCTGATACTCCTATTATTACTTCCTCGCCGGGTAAAGGAATGTAGGATTCAATGTCGGCAATAACAGGGGCCTTGAATTGATAGCTTTTCCAATATTTTTCAATGTTGTATTCATAGTCAATATATCCGCGGATTTGAATTATTTCGGTTTCTTTAACATGTTTATTATGATCCTCTATATATGAAGTCAATTCCGAGGCTACTGCCCCTGATCCTGCAATAACGATACTCTTCATGCTAATTGATTTAGATTTGATTCTTCCAAAATGAATTCTTCATTATGGCCAGGAAATATTTTATCAAACTTATGTTTAAGGGAATAGATCAATTTTATGCTCTCATTTAACTGATCTTTATTTCCACCGGGTAATTTGGCAATCGTTTTATCATTTTTTAAAAGTGTATCTCCCGTAAAAAGACATCGTTCTAACAGGATACAAATACTCCCTTTTGAGTGGCCTGGCGTTTTATATAACTCAATAATCAAATCATGCCACAACACGGTACGTAGCTCTTCAGTAAAGACTATGTCTGCCTTTGAACAATAAAAACCAACCTGGTCATAAAATAGCGAAAGATTTTTTTTCGAATCAACAATGGCATCCGAACATTCGTTGGATGCTACTAACTTACAACCATAATTACTTCTTAATTGCTCTACACCCCAAATGTGATCAAAATGTTCATGCGTCAGAATTATTAATTGCGGAATGAGACAATTGTCTTTAATATAGTTTTCAATCCGGGCAAGTTCATAGGATCCTGGATCTATAATGATTGCATATTTCTCTCCGGTAATATGAATAATATAACAATTTGATTTTATCGGATTATTTTCAATGCGTTTTACAACAATCATAAATTCGCATTTAACCAGTTATGTTTATGGTTCTGCCACCATCTACTGTGATCTGTTGACCGGTTACCCATCTGGATTGCTCAGAAAGTAAAAAGCTGACCGCATTAGCAATGTCTGAAGTTTCACCCAGTCCAAGAGGATATTGTGCCTTCATTCTTTCAATAACCTGCAGGTTTTCGTATATAGCTTCTGTCATTGCAGTTCTAACTCCACCTGGCAATACAGAGTTTACCCTTACATTTGGCGCCAATTCGACCGCGAGACAACGCATAAATCCATCAAGAGCACTTTTAGACGCAGCATAGGCACTAAATGCTTTTGATCCAAAATTGCTGATGTTACTGGATATGAATACTATTCCCGATAAATCCGACCCATTTACGACCTTGTTTGCAAGAACTTTAGATATCAGTATCGCAGAATACAAATTGATGTTCATTGTCTCGTTAAGTATTTTCAGATTCGTCGCTTTTATTGTTAGCATCTTCATGTATCCTGCCGAATGCACAAAAGCGGACACAGATATCTTGCTGGCTTTAATAAATTCTTTTAAAGAAATTTCAATATTTTCAACATCATTGAAATCATTTTGCCAAATCATTACCACCGATTGTTGATTACAGTCTTGCTTTACAGATTCAAGTTTCTGCCTGTCTCTCCCGTGAATAATGAGATTATATTGTTGAGAAATTTGCACCGAAATTTCCCTTCCTATTCCTGAAGACGCCCCGGTTATTAAAACATATTTTTCCATATTGCTCATTGTGCTGTAAAACCACCATCTACACTCATGATGGATCCTGTAATCCATTTTGCTGCATCAGAAAGTAAAAACGCAATGGAATACGAAATATCTTCTGGTTGCCCCAATCCTAATGGATGTAGTTTAGAAATATTGTTTTTATATTCTTCATTAAATAAAGAGCTACTTTTCTCCAACATATTTGTTTCGACAAAACCGGGAGCAATACAATTCACCCGAATTTTTTTAGGAGCAAGTTCAATTGCCAACGATTTTGTAACACCATGCAAAGCCGCCTTACTTGCTGCATAAGCAACATTAGCAGCAGAGCCAACCAGGCCATAAACAGAAGAGATAAAAACAATTGATCCTGATTCTCCTGAAAATATTGTTCGGTTAGAAAATATTTTTGACAATTCAATAGCAGAATAGGTATTGATATTAAAGATATGAATGCACGACTTTTGAGTAATCGCCTTCAATGGAACCATAGACGGTTTACCAGCAATATGCGCTAATCCATTCAATGGACCTAATTCTTTTACTGCAATTGAAATCTTTTCTTTAAGGGTCGTTGCGTCAGTTAAATCAACAACAATTCCTATTGCTTTAGTAGCGCATTTTGAAATGGTTTCATTAAGTCCGGTTTCGTTTAAATCTATTAATAATAGATCTGCGCCTAATTTTGAAAGTACCCAACTAGTTGATCTTCCTATACCTGATGCCGCACCAGTAACTAATATTTTTTTCCCGGAAAGTGAATAAGGATTAATTCCTGAATTCATATTTATTACTTAATTATTATTACTCTTCAATTTAACAAGGTCAAGATACTACTCCTAAAGGATTAATTATTTTTCAGGAATAATCGCTTAGGTCGCACGTTTTCTTTTCCTTCCTAACCTGGCCGTATTGGTGTTTACCATTTTTCTAATAATCACATCAAAAATTGTATCTAACCTATTTC
>Ga0307373_10001765_pt1 | contig 40207 bp, 36 predicted proteins | sample OX2MG_FD_202534 | JGI IMG/M metagenome (GOLD analysis project Ga0307373, IMG submission 202534) | Soil microbial communities from Risofladan, Vaasa, Finland - OX-2 | ecosystem: Environmental > Terrestrial > Soil > Coastal area > Acid sulfate soil | place: Finland: Risofladan, Vaasa | collected...
GCGTTCCATCTGGAATTCTACCTGCGCAAGGGCGAGGCGGCGCGCCGCCGGCTGCGCGATATCGCGTTCGCGCACGACCGCTATTTCACGGCGCCCGAGATGGCGGCGCCGCGCCGCTTTTACGCGACCACCGGGATGCCGATCACGGCGGCGGGCGAGAACCGCGCCGATGACCTGGCGCTTGCGGCGCGCAACGCCGTGCGTCACATGATCGATTACCTGCACGAAGAGCGCGGCTACGGCCGCGAGCAGGCCTACGTGATCTGCAGCGTCGCCGTCGACCTGCGGATCAGCCAGGTGGTCGATGTGCCGAACCTCATGGTCTCGGCGCTGCTCCCGCTCGACATCTTCGTCTGATCGGCAGGGCGCAAGCGCGTTGAACCCGGCGGCCCATCCGCAAGCCGACGACGGCGCGGTCGATGCGGCGCTGGCCGCGTTCGATTCGCGGCGCGCGTGGGCGATGGTGCTGGCGGCGTTCATCGAGATGTTCGCGGTCTATGGGGTCGCCTACAGCTTCGGCGCCTTCTTCAAGCCGATGGTGGCGGAGTTCGGCGCGAGCCTCAGCAGCACCTCGTTCGTCTTTTCGGTGACGGTCTTTCTATGGTCGATTCTCGGCCCCGTCACCGGCCATCTTACCGATCGCTTCGGCCCCCGGCCGGTGCTGGCTTGCGGAGCGATCGTGATGGGCGGCGGGCTGATTGCGACCGCGCATATTCATCACCTCTGGATCGGCTATTTCACCTACGGTATCGCAGTCGGCGTCGGCATCGCGTGCGCGTACGTGCCGATGGTGGCGGTGGTGGCGGGATGGTTCATGCGGCGGCGCAACACCGCGCTGGGCGTCGCGGTCTCGGGGATCGGATTCGGCACGGTGTTCGGTCCGCCGGCGGCGGCCGCGTTGATCGAGGCGCTCGGCTGGCGCACGACCTACGAGATCTTCGGCGTGGGCGCGGCAGTCGTCATGCTCGCCTGCGGATTGCTGGTGGAGCGGCCGCCGGTCCATTTCAGCGCCTCGCCGGTGACCGGGTTCCGCGAGACCATACGCAGCCCCGCTTTCGGTTTCCTGTATCTGTCGGTGGCGCTGCTGTCGCTGGCGCTGTTCATCCCGTTCGTCTATCTGCCGGCGTTCGCGCATGACCACGGCGCGAGCGAGGTCGCGGCGGCCGCCCTGGTCAGCGTGATTGGCGGGGCGAGCGTCGTCGGCCGGCTCGGACTGGGAGCGCTGGGCGATCGCACCGGCGTGGTGCGACTCTACCAGTTGAGCTTTCTCACGCTCGGCCTGAGCTACGGCATCTGGTTGTGCAGCGCGTCCTATCCGAGCCTGGTAATTTTCGCGCTGGTGATGGGGGTTGGTTACGGCGGCTACGTTGCGCTGGCGCCCGCGGTGCTGGCCCATCTGTTCGGCACGCATAAACTCGGCATCTTGATGGGCGTCCTGTGGACGAGCAGCGGGTTCGGAGCCTTCGCGGGTCCGCCGCTGGCGGGGGTTATTATCGATTATACGGGCAGCTATCGATGGGCGATCGCGTTTGCGTTTGCCGCCGCGATGGCGTCATTTGTGGCCCTGATGCCGCTGGTTCGCTTTGAATCGCAAGAGAGCCGGTAGGGTCACCTTATTTTATCCAATTAGCCTTGACTTATCTCTGAAATATTCGTAAGTCGTCTTTGCGCTGGTCAAGGTTCCCTCCTTGTCTTTGATCGGCCAGAGCGGGGCTGGGGGTGGGTTTCTGCCCCAGCCTCGCTTAGTAATCCCAGTTCCTGACACGGCTCTAAAGATCGCCGCTATCTTCTTTCCAGAGCTCGGGGTGGCTGGCGGCGAAATCAGTCAGCATCTGCGCGCAGCCCGCAAGCTTCAACGCGACCACCTCAACGCCGTGCGCTTTGAGAAAATCGAGCGTCTCGGCGTAGGTTTCGGTGTCGCCAATCACGATTTTTCGGATCCCGAACTGAATGGCGGCGCCCGCGCACATGAAACACGGGGTCAGCGTCGAGTAGAGCACGACGCCGGCGTACCCACCGATACGCCCGGCGTTCCGCAGGCAATCGATTTCCGCGTGAGCGACCGGGTCGCGATCCTGAACGCGTCGGTTATGGCCGCGGCCGACGATGCGGTGGTTCTTGACCAGCACCGATCCGATCGGAATGCCGCCTTCAGCCAGGCCGATTCGCGCCTGTTCAATGGCGGCGTTCATGAATTCGTCCATCGGGTCGCTCATCGGCGGTCAATGGCCGGTTGCGGCGGTGGGAGGAATTTGGGCGCTCGAGGCGACCGGCGACACGATCAGCTTCACGACGCAATTGGTCGACTCGGCGCCGTAGCAGATACTCGCGATTTGGCCGGGTTGGTAGGCGTCGCTGCGTTGCGCGTAACCCGGGCAGATCCATTCTCCGCCCTCGAGATATTGCGCCACCGCGAAGTAACGGCCCGCGGGAAGCTGCCCGCCGCCGCTCGGCACGGCGGTGCTGAGATCGCGCGAGTCGACGATCGTGAAACCGTCATGGCCGCCCTCCGCATCGAACGACATCAGCATCAGCCGCCAGCGGCCCCGCTGGCTCGCGACCTGAAACCGCATCGCCTGATGGGACGAGAACACCGGCTTGTCGCGGCATAGCCATGGTCGTGCCTGCGCGGCGCTGACCGGCGCGGCGGCGGCGCTCAATCCAACCAGAGACATCGCGATCACAATTACGCTGACTCGAAATTTCACGTCATCACCTGTAATCCCGCGCTGCACTATCCACGCTGGAGGAGGAGTGAGGCGTCCGGCGCGGCTCGGGAACGGACCTCAATTTCACGATTTCAGTTGCTATCGACTCGACCAACGCGCGTCCGTGAAGCTCCGGATGGTTCGTCAGTTCGATCAATGGGCCGGCGCCGTTGCGAAGCAGCCCAATCGCTTTATCCATGCGAGCGGAGGCGTCCAGCAGGCGATAAGCGCGGCGAATCAACGGTGCGGCCGCGATCCCGTTGTCGTTGCCGGCCAGACGCTCCAGCTTCTCGACCGTCGGGCGGCCGAACGGCGCCGCCGAGCGGCGATTGAGAATCACCGCTGCCGGCGTCATCCCGATTTCGTCGAGCGCGGTGTGATACTCGAGGGTCTCCGAGACCGTCAGCGCTTCGCCGGTCGCGACCTGCACCGCGGCGCAGCGCTCGCGATCGCGCAGCAGCGCCTCGACCTTGCGCGCCTCGCGCCCGACGATACTGGCGCCGAAAGTCTGTTCCGCCGTAAGCGGCATCCGCAGCAGTTCGAGCGCCTGTCCCGACGCCGGACCATCGAAGATGACCAGATCCCACTGCGCCTGGTCGGCGGGACGCAGCTCGATCTCATGATAGAGCTTGCCGATCATAAGCAGCTCGCGCAGTCCGGGCGCCGCCAACACAAAATAATTGTAGAGCCGGCTCGACAGGATGGTGCGCAGCAGCGCCGGGCTCGGCAGCGTGACGCGCAGGTATTCGGCCAGCGCCTGCGGCCCGTCGAGCGCCATCAGGCTCAGGCCGGGTTCGACCTCGACCGGCTCGTAGCTCGGCTGGCATCCGAACAGCTCCGCCATCGGCCTGCGGCTGTCGTATTCGGCCACGCAGACGCGCGCACCGGCGCGGGCCACGGCCAGGCCCAGCGCGGCGCTGACAGTGGTGCGACCGACGCCACCCTTGCCCAGGATCATCAGCAGGCGGCGCTTGAGCAGTTCGTTCAACATCGTAACGACCGCCGCGCGGGTGGCACGGACGCAGCGCTCCTACCAGCGCAGCAGGTTGGCGCCCCAGGTCAGCCCGCCGCCGCAGGCGTTGAGCAGTACCAGGTCGTTGTCATGGATACGATTGGCTTCCAGAGCCTCGTCGAGCGCGATCGGCACCGAGGCCGCCGAGGTGTTGCCATAGCGATCGACGTTGACGAAGACCTTGTCGGCGCCCAGTCCGAGCCGCTCCGCCACGGCGCTGATGATGCGCGCGTTGGCCTGATGGGGCAGGATCAGTGAGATGTCCTCGAGCCGCAGACCGGCCTTCTCGACCACCCGGCGCGTGACCTCTTCCATGCTGCGCACGGCGATTTTGAACAGCTCCGGCCCGCGCATCTGGATCGCGTCTTCGGCGGTGCGGCGGACTTCGGCGTCGAAGGTGCATCGCGTACCGGTGGCGTTGCGCACCGACAGCAGCTTCCAGTGCTCGCCCGCCGATCGCAGCACGCTGCCGAGCACGCCGCGCGGCCCGGCCTCCGAGACCAGTACCGAGGCCCCGGCGCCGTCGCCGAACAGCACCGCGGTGCGGCGATCGTTCCAGTCGACCATCGTCGAGAGCGCATCGGTGCCGACCACCAGCACCCGGCTCCATTCGCCCGCCCGCATCATGCCGTCGGCCACCGACAACGCATAGATGTAGCCCGAGCAGGCGGCGGCGACGTCGAAGGAGGGGATATCGGTGATCCCGAGGTGATGCTGGAGCTGGCAGGCGAACGACGGGAAGCCGAAGTCCGAGGAGACCGTGCCGACGATAATCGCTTCGAGATCGGTGGGCGCAAGGCCGGCGCGCGACAGCGCGGTACGGCTCGCCTCGGCCGCGATATCGACCAGCGATTCGCCGCTCACCATTACGTAGCGCTGCTCGATTCCGGTGCGGGTGCGGACCCATTCGTCCGAGGTGTCGAGCCTGCGTTCGAGATCGTGATTAGTCACCAGGGTGCGCGGTAAGGCGCGGCCGGTGCCAACGATTCTGGAGCCCATCTGACCGTCCGCTAGTTGTCCGCCGCCGCTCGAAAGGCCAGCGTGGTGTTGGTGCCGCCAAAACCGAACGAGTTGTTAAGCGCCAGCTTGACCTCGGCCTGGCGCGCCGCGTTCGGCACGTAATCGAGATCGCATTCGGGATCGGGATGCTGGTAGTTGATGGTGGGCGGGATTACCCCGCGCTGAATGGTCAAAATCGTGTAGACCGATTCGATCGCGCCGGCCGCGCCCAGCGTGTGCCCGGTCATCGACTTGGTCGAGCTGACCGCGATGCGCGCGGCATGCTCGCCGAAGACGTGCTTGATGGCCTGGGTCTCGGCCAGGTCGCCGGCCGGAGTCGAGGTGCCGTGGGCGTTGATGTAGCGGATATCGCCGAGTTCGAGTTCGCCATCCTCCAGGCACATCCGAATGCAGCGCGCCGCGCCAGCCCCGTCGGGCGAGGGCGAGGTAATATGGTAAGCGTCGCCATTGCAGGCATAGCCGGCAATTTCGGCCAGGATCGATGCGCCGCGCGCCAGCGCACTTTCGCGCTCCTCGAGAATCAGTGCCGCCGACCCCTCGGACATCACGAAGCCGTCGCGATCGCGATCGAACGGCCGGCTGGCGGCGGTCGGCTCCTCGTTGCGCGTCGACAGCGCGCGCATCGCGACGAATCCGCCGACGCCGAGCGGCGTCAGCGCGGCCTCCGCGCCGCCGGTGATAGCGGCGTCGAGGTAGCCCGAGCGGATCATGCGGAAGGCTTCGCCGATCGCATGGCTGCCCGAGGCGCAGGCGCTGGTGGTGGTCAGATTGACGCCGCGGGCGCCGTAGCGAATCGCGATATGGCCGGGGGCAAGGTTGCCGATCAGCTTGGGGATGAAGAACGGGGTGATGCGCTTGAGGCGGCTGTCGAGGAACAGCAGGTGGTTTTCCTCGATGGTGCAGAGGCCGCCGATGCCGACGCCGATCAGCACGCCGACGCGGTCGGCGTTGTCCTCGCCGATTTTGAACTGCGACTGGCGCATCGCCTGTTCAGCCGCCGCCACCGCATACTGGATGAACAGGTCCATCTTTTTGACGTCGCGCTTTTCGATCCATTCGAGCGGATCGAAATCGCGCACCTCGCCGGCGATGCGGCAGGGAAAATCGGCGACATCGAAACGATCGATCGGGCCGATGCCGGAGCGGCCGGCGATCAGCGCTTGCCAGTTCTTTTCGAGCCCCACGCCGAGCGGTGTGACCAGGCCGAGCCCGGTCACCACCACGCGCCGGTCCACACGTGATCTCATCTCCACCCGCTTCCTCCGAAGACAGTGTCGAATTTCTATCAGAAATCGCAGGCTCGCCAAAGGTCGGGTCCGCCGCGACCGGCCGGGCAGCGATTGCGCGCCGCGGCGCTCCCCTTTTCGGAGGCTTCTGGAATCAGACGAATTTCGTCTGTTGCAGAAGAATGCGCCGGCAAGATGTGTCAACACGGATAATATAGAGATCGCGCTGGTAGGCTCCAGGAGCGGCGGCCGGGCGACAACCAATCTGCTGTCGTCCACGCTCCGCGCTTGCGTGGCGCGAGGTGGTGTGCAAAATTCGCCGCGAAATTCGCACCGCAAATCCTGGGTCGGGGGTAAAGAGGCATGAATACAGGTCAGAAAATCACGGATCGGCCGCGTTTAATCGACGGATTCGGCAAGGGGGCCGCCGCGATCTCAATTGCGGTCGCGATGCTGTTAGGATTCGCCCCGTTCGCGTCCGCCGCAAAGTTCAAGAACTCGTCTTTCAAGGGCAGATACATCTGCCGGGTTCAGTCGGACGGTACCTACGAAAACTCCGTAATCATCCTGACGCCTAACGGCCGCGGCGGCCTCAGCGGTTCCAAGACGCTGGTCAGCGCCGATTTCTTTTGCGCGCGCCCGGCGGGTTCGAGCGTGCCGTGCGCTTGCGCCTACAGCGTCGATTCCGGCAGCACTTATGCGGTTAACCTGGACGGCTCGGCGACCGCACAGCTCACCTGGGATGCCGCCGGCAGCAACAATGGCGCGTGTCCCGGTAACTTCACTGACGACTGGAATTTCGTTCTCGGCGGCGGCGGAAATTCGGCGGTCGTCACCGACGATAACAACGGCAACTCAAGCCCTTCGGGCCCGTGGCCGGGTTTCGGCGACTGTACGAAAACCAGCGCTCCGTAAGCTCCGGCGCGCTTCGATCCCGGCCGGACGCGCAGCTCCGGCTGCCTGCTTCACGCGTTGGTCGGCGCGAGCTAACGCTCGCGTCGACGAACGCGACTGTCGTGCCGGCCGCGCGCTGGGGGCGCTTCGCTCGAGGAGCTGATGCCGCTCAGCTGGCGGCGGCGGATTGCAACTGGATGTAGTTCTCGAGGCCGATCTGCTTGATGAGATCGAACTGGACCTCGATGAAATCGACGCTCTGCTCTTCCGCGCGCATCATTTCTTCGAGCATCTCGCGCGTGACGTAGTCCTTCACCGCCTCACAGTGCGCGAGCGCGGCGCGAAAATCGCCCAGCGCCTTGAGCTCCAGCTTGAGGTCGCACTCCAGCACTTCCTTGACGTTCTCACCGATCAGCAGCCGGTCCAAATCCTGAAGGTTGGGCAAACCTTCGAGAAACAGGATGCGCTCGATCACGCGGTCGGCATGCTTCATCTCGCCGATCGATTCATCGCGCTCGTACTTGGCAAGCTTGGCGACACCCCAATGCTCAAGCTGTTTCGCATGCAGGAAATACTGGTTGATCGCGGTCAGCTCGTTGCGCAGGACCGCGTTGAGGAACTGCAGGACTTGAGAGTCACCTTTCACGGAATCTCTCCTGGAAGATGGCGATCGATGAAACCGATTGTAGGGGGCAACGCGCGGCGAGGGAAACTGCGCTAGCGCTGGGCGCCGCAGCTCTCGTGAGCAGGCTCGATCGAGTGCGACTGCGCGGCGAGCAGCTCGCGCACCGTCGGCACGCATTTGCCGCACTTGGGTTTGACCCCGAGCGCGCGGTAGAAGGCCGCCACCGAGTTGCCCGTGTCGCTGCTATGGGAGCGGGCCTGGCGGTCGGTGATGGCGTTGCAGATGCATAGATACATTCGCGGTTGCCTCGATTATGAGAATCATTATCAACTTGTCGTCACGTCTGCAAGGCTCTCCTAAGATCAAGCGAACCAACAAAAAGCCGGGAGTCTCAGAGCTTCAGCGGCCCCGCATTCGACAGTATGGGTTCCGCGGATAACGTAACTCTCCCCGGTTTTGGTAGCACCGTTGCGCAACTCAGCATAAAGTTCATGCTTATGTACGAGAGATAAAGGAGAACATAGGAAGATAATGACTAAATTAGAGAGCGTTCGGGATCGCGGGTGCGATGCCGGTCCGAAGCGGGGCGTCGGCAGACATTACCTGACGATGGTAGCGCAGAGCATCCTGCCGGTGGCCTTGGCGGGCTTGCTGATCGCGTTCAGTGGCGGAATGGCTAATGCGGCTCCTGGTCATGGTCATGGTCGCGGCCATCTGAAGACGAATAATCTGAAGGGCGTCTTTTTGACCGCGGGTATGGCGTATGACGCTTCGATCACCGGAACGGTCTCGGAGCCGAATCCGCCGACCGTGCCGTTTGCCAGCGCCGGCTTTCTCCAGTTCGACGGCAGGGGCAACATCACCAGTGGTGAGGAAACTATGAACTATGGATCGCCGGGCACCGGCGATTCGTTCACTTGCGACCTGGCCGGAACTTACACCGTCGATTCCGCGACCGGGAGAGTCATCATGACTGTGACCGTAACTGCGGGCCCTGCGGTCACGACTGCTGAGAGCACCGCCTCAAATGATGCGCAGTGCGGTGGTACAGGTACCTGGGTAGGTTACCTGAACGGCCCCAACGGGAAGTCGCTCTACACGGTCGAGCAGACTAATACCGGCGGCACGCCAACGCCTCCGGCAGCGTCGACCACGCCGATCCTGAGTGCGCATGTCTGGACAAAGAACTAGGGCGATTTCCAGCTAGTAGCGAACGCTCCGATGTGGGTGCGGCCAACCTGGCGCACCCACATCCACATCTATCCCCGGCGCGTGGTCGTCGCGCCACGGTCCGCGACCTCACAATTTTCATCGGAAATCGCCGCCGTGCCGAAGCTCGAGCGCGGCAGCTCTTGCGCCGGCGCGCGATTTTGAAAAGCATGGAAGAGAAACCTGGCGGGATGTTCCCGAATCCGAGGAACCGCGGCGAGTCTGACCCGCGCGATACTTAACCCGGCGGCGCCCGCGCCGCCCTTAACCTCGCGGATGGAGCGGGTGGTGGCTTCAGCAACTCAGGCGAAATCGACTCACACCGATCTCGAACAACTCTGCGTCAACTCGATCCGCGTGCTGACGATGGACGCGGTTCAAAAGGCCAACTCGGGCCATCCCGGGATGCCGATGGGGATGGCGTCGGTCGGCTATCTGCTGTTCACGCGCTTTATGCGCCATAACCCGCGCAATCCCAAGTGGTTCGGCCGCGACCGCTTCGTGCTCTCGGCCGGGCACGGCTCGATGCTGCTCTACAGCCTGCTCTACCTGACCGGCTACGACCTGACGCTGGACGATATCCAGCACTTTCGTCAGCTCAACAGCCGCACCCCCGGCCATCCGGAAAACCTGGTGACGCCGGGCGTCGAAACCACTACCGGGCCGCTCGGGCAAGGCTTCGGCAACGGGGTCGGGATGGCGATTGCGGCCAAGCACATGGCGGCGCGCTTCGAGCGTGACGACCCGGAGCTGTTCGCCCATCGGATTTTCGGTATCTGCAGCGACGGCGACCTGATGGAAGGGGTGTCGAGCGAGGCGGCCTCGATCGCCGGTCACCTGGGACTCGGCAACATCGTCTACCTCTACGACGACAATCACGTCACCATCGACGGCCATACCGAAATCGCCTTCACCGAGGACGTCAGCCACCGCTTCGACGCCTACGGCTGGCATACGCAGGTGGTCGAGGACGCCAACGATCTGGGCGCGCTGGTGCGTGCGATCGACAACGGCATCGCCGAGACCGGACGGCCCTCGCTGATTCGGGTGCGCAGCCATATCGGCTACGGCAGCCCGCATTTCCAGGATACTTCGAGGGCTCACGGCCAGGCGCTCGGAGTCGAGGAGGTGAAGCTCACCAAGCAACACTTTGGCTGGCCGACCGAGCCGCTGTTCTATGTTCCCGATGAGGCGCTGAACGAATTCCGCCAATGCGTGGATCGCGGCGCGAAGCTCGAAGCCGACTGGAACCGCGCGTTTGCCGGCTACGCGGCGAAGAATCCTGCCGCAGTGGCCGAATTCAATGCGCGGCTCAAGGGCGAGCTGCCGGCGGGATGGGACGCCGAGCTGCCGAAGTTCACGCCCAAAGACGCGCTCGCGACGCGGCAATCGGCCTCGCAGGCGGAGCAGGCCATCGCGCAGAAGGTCATGAGCCTGTTCGGCGGCGCCGCCGATCTCAATGAATCGACCTTCACCGATATCAAGGATGGCGGCAGCTTCGAGCCCGGCTCATGGGGCGGGCGCAACCTGCACTTCGGCATCCGCGAGCACGGCATGTGCTCGATCCTCAACGGTATCGCGCTGCACGGCGGCTTCATCCCGTTCGGTTCGAGCTTCTTCGTCTTCACCGACTACTGCCGTCCGTCGATTCGGCTGGCGGCGCTGATGGAGCTGCACGTCATCTATATCTTCACGCACGATTCGATTGGCCTCGGCGAGGACGGTCCGACCCATCAGCCGATCGAGCAGTTGACGGCGATGCGCGCGGTTCCCAACCTGACGCTGATTCGGCCCGGCGACGCCAACGAGGCGGTCGAGGCCTGGCGCGCGGCGATGACCCATCGCGGCGGCCCGGTGATGCTGGTGCTGACGCGCCAGCATATCCCGACGCTCGATCGCACGGCGGCGGCGCCGGCCACCGAGCTCAGCCGCGGCGCTTATATCTTCAATGAGACCCCGGGCCGCACGCCGGAGCTGATTCTGATGGCGAGCGGTTCCGAGTTGCAGCTCGCGGTCGGCGCCAAGCAAGAGCTCGAGAAGCGCGGCCATGCGATCCGCGTCGTCAGCATGCCGAGCTTCGAGCTGTTCGCGGCGCAGGACGAGGCCTATCGCGATACGGTGCTGCCGCCGGCGATCCGCCGGCGCCTGGCGATCGAAGCGTCGGTGCCGCTGGGCTGGTATCGATGGATGGGGTTGGACGGCGACATGGTGGGGATGACAACCTACGGCGCTTCGGGCCCCTCCCAGGAGGTGCTGCGCTACTTCGGCTTCACGATCGATAACGTGGTGGAGCACGCCATCGCGCTGCTGTCGCGCCAGCCGGGCCGTTAGATATGAAAGAACCTCAGATCCAGATACTGGAGGACGCGTCGGCGACGCACGTGCGCGCGGCCGAGGAGATCGCCCATTTTGCCGGCGAGGATATCTGTATCCATGCCGAGTTCAATCTCTGCCTGACCGGCGGATCGACTCCGGCCGCCACCTACGAGCTGCTGGCGACGCGCTTTCGCCTGAGCGTCGATTGGAAGGAAGTTCAATTTTTCTGGGGCGACGAGCGCTGCGTGCCGCCCGGCGATCCGGCCAGCAACTTCGGGATGGCGAATCGCACCATGCTCGGGCAGCTCGCGCTCCGACCCGAGCAGATCCATCGGATGCGCGGCGAGGATCCGCCCGAGCAGGCGGCGCGCGCGTACGAAGATGAACTCCGGCGCTGCTTTTCGATCGACGTAGGCGAATGGCCGCGCTTCGGTGTGGTGCTCCTGGGTCTGGGCGCCAACGCGCATATCGCCTCGCTTTTTCCGGGCCATCCGGCGCTGCACGAAGCCGAGCGGCTGGCGATGGCGGTCACGGTCGAGGCCGAGCAGGCGCATCGCGTGACTCTGACGGCGCCGGTTATCAACCACGCGGCGCGGGTGCTGTTCATGGTGACCGGCGCGGAGAAGGCGGCCGCGGTCAAGGCGGTGCTGGAAGGCCCGCGCGATCCGGATCGCTACCCGGCTCAGCTGGTCGCGCCCGAAGACGGCGAGCTGTTGTGGCTGATGGACCGCGCCGCAGCCAGCCTGCTCGCGAAATCCGGTTGAGTCTGCCCGGGTCTGCGCGCAACAAACACGATGGCACGCTTCGCAATCAGGCATTGGACCGCGATCCTGGTGATCGTGGTGGTCGCGGGCTGGGGCCTGCTCTATCTGCCGGGCACGCCGTCGTGGGCGGTCTATCAGCTCAAGCGCGCGATCGACGATCGCGACGGCGCGGTGGCGGCGAGCTACGTCAATTTCCCAAGCGTGGTCAGAAACGCCGGCTACGAGATGGTCCAGAAGAAGGCCGGCCCCGACAATCTGCTCGGCCAGATCGTCGGCAAGGGCGCGGTCGATATGTTCAGCAAGCCGGTCGCGGCGCTGGTCGATTCGTGGGCCCAGCGGCAGGTCGACAACGGCGCGCGCAGCGTGCAGATGCCGGGATGGGCGGCGGCGGCGGCGATCGCGATACTGCATCACAACGGCGATAGCGCCTATACGCGCTTCACCGATGGGCGCGGGCGGGTGTGGGACATCCGCATGGCGCGCAACCCCGACGACGGCCGCTGGCAGGTGGTCGAGATCAAGGATATCGGACAGCTTATCCAGCAGTTGCAGAGCACCAGCGCCGGTAATCCCGCCCCGCCGCCGGCGCCGCCGGGGCCGTAACGCGGCGCGCCGTTAATCGTTCCTTAATCAACTTCCGCGCGACCCGCGTTTACACTGCGTCGGGCGGCAGGTACACTGATGGAAGTGCGGCCGTCCGTGTTGTCGGTGCGGTCGCCTTTTAGTATCCAGATGCAGCGCCACAATCTTCGCAACATCGCCATCGTTGCCCACGTCGATCACGGGAAAACCACGCTCGTTGACGCACTGCTGCGCCAGGCCGGCGCGTTTCGCGCCAACGAGCAGGTGGTCGATCGGGTGATGGACTCGTTTGCGCTCGAGCGCGAACGCGGCATCACCATCCTGGCCAAGAACACCTCGATCGTGTGGCACGACACGCGCATCAATATCGTCGATACTCCTGGCCATTCGGACTTCGGCGGCGAGGTCGAGCGCACGCTGACGCTGGTCGACGGCATCCTGCTACTGGTCGACGCCTGCGAAGGGCCGCTGCCGCAAACCCGCTTCGTGCTGCGCAAGGCGCTGGAATCCCATCTGCCGGCCGTCATCTGCATCAACAAGATCGACCGCGCCGATGCGCGCGCGGCCGAAGTGCTCGACGAAATCTACGACCTGTTTATCGATCTCGGCGCGACCGAGGCCCAGCTCGATTTTCCGGTGCTCTATACCAACGCCCGCATCGGCACGGCCAGCGCCAGTACGCGCGAGCCGGGGGTCGATCTGCGGCCGCTGTTTGAAGCGATCGTGAGCCATCTGCCGGGTCCGGAGATCGATCCCGACGCGCCCGTGCAGCTGCAGGTCAATAACCTCGATTACGACGATTACGTCGGCCGCCTCGCCATCGGCAGGCTGCTGGCCGGCGAGCTGCGGGCGGGCGTCAACTATGCGCTGTGCCGGCTCGACGGCAGCCAGGTGACTTGCAAGCTGGCGCGGCTGTACGGCTGGAACGGACTCAAGCGCGTCGAGCTCGAACGGGCGGCGGCCGGCGACATCGTGATGGTGGCGGGCGTCGAGGACGTCGCGATCGGCGAGACCATCAGCGACCTGGCCGAGCCGCGCGCGCTGCCGCCGATTCGGATCGACGAGCCGACGGTGGCGATGACCTTTGCGGTCAACACCTCGCCGTGGGCCGGGCGCGAAGGCGATTACGTGACCTCGCGCAAGCTCGCCGAGCGTATCGATCAGGAAGCGCGGCGCAACGTCAGCGTGCGGGTCGACCAGTCGAGTCCCGACGCCTGGCGGCTGGCCGGGCGCGGCGAGCTGGCGCTGGCGGTGATCGTCGAGACCATGCGGCGCGAAGGCTACGAGCTGGCGGTCTCCAAGCCCACCGTGGTGACCCGGCAATCGCCCGACGGCGCGCTGCTCGAGCCGATGGAACTGCTGATGGTGGATATCCCGGAAGAGGCGATTGGCGTGGTGACGCAGCTGTTGTCGGCGCGGCGCGGCCGGATGCAGACCATGACCACTTATGCCGGTGGCCGGGTGCGGCTGGAGTACGAGATTCCGGCGCGCGGGCTGATCGGCTTTCGCAGCCGCTTTCTGGCCGAGACCCGCGGCGCGGGCGTGATGCATTCGCTGTTCAACGGCTACGCGCCGTGGTGCGGCGTGATCCGCGCGCGCCAGAACGGCGCCATGATTTCGGATCGCGAAGGGGTCGCAACCGGCTACGCGCTGTTCCATCTGCAGGAGCGCGGGCGGTTTTTCATCGGCCCGCAGGAGCCGGTCTACGAGGGCATGATCGTCGGCGAGTACTCGCGCGAAATCAACCTGGCGGTCAACGTCTGCCGCGAGAAGAAGCTGAGCAATATGCGCGCCTCCGGCCACGACGAGGCGATTCGGCTGACCACGCCGCGCCGCCTGTCGCTCGACCTGGCGCTGGAGTGGATTGACGACGAGGAACTGGTCGAGGTCACGCCGAACTCCGTGCGTCTGCGTCACCGGGTGCTCAAGACGGGGCTGCGCGCCAAGCATCGGATCGGTCTCGCTGAAACGACGCCGGCTGCGGAACTGAGCGAAGGCGAGTAGACCGCCACTTTCTTCCCGGAGAGGGCAGGGACGGGACGCGGCAGCGTCCGCCGCCGCCGCATGATCGTGAAACCGCTCCGTATAGCTGCGCTGCTGACGGCCCTGCTGGTGATCATCGCGGGCGGGCTCAGCCTGCTGGTCTACCGCAACCGCGATCGGCTGGTGAGGCTGACGCTGGCGCGGGTCGACGCCGCCACCGGGACGCATATCGCGATCGCGGGCAGCAGCGTCGAACTCCGCAGTCACCTGGTGGTGCTGCTCGACCAGCCGCGGATCTTCCGCGACGGCGTCGAGGTCGCGCACCTTAAACGCCTGGTCGCCTGGGTCAGCTATCACAATCTCATCCATTCGCGGGGGCTGCCGCTGCGCTTCCTGCGCGCCGAGCAGCCGGTGCTGACCGTGCCGGCGGAGATGCTGGCGGGCGGCGCAGCCGCGATTCCGCGCCTGAACGATCAGCTCCGGAAATCGATCGCGCAAGCCTTTGCGATGCTGTCTGGCGTGACGCGGCAGCTCGAAATCGACGACGCGACCGTGAGCGTGGCCGGCGGCCGACCGATCGCCAGCGCGGTCACGCTGCGCGCCTATCATCGTCGCGCCCACGCCGAGCGCTGGTACGTCCACTTCGAAGGCGACTGGATGGCTGCGCCGGCGGCAGGCCTGCGGCTGGGCGGCGTGGTCGCGTTCGGCCGCGACCGGCGCTTGCCCGAAGACGTGATCCTGCACGGCGAGCTGCGTGGCGGCGACCAGGCGCGGCGCACGCTCAGCCTGGGAACGACGGTGCTCGAGGAACGCAGCAGTGGGGGGATCAAGTTCGCGCTCCATCGCGACGGCCGCCTCTCGGGCGAGGTTTCGGCGCTGGTGCGCCAGGTTGAGATTCGCGGCCCGCGGCTGGCCTCGGCGATCGCGCCGGGCGATTTTGCGTTGCGCTTTTCGTTCAACGCGAGCAGCGCGCGCTTCGACGTCCCGACGCTGACCATCGCGCGCAATCAGGCGCCGATACTCGATGCCAGCGGTGGCCTCGACGATCCCTACGGCGCCGACCCGATGCTGACGGTGCGGATGCGCGAGCTGCGGGCGGAGCTGGCGGCGCTGCGCAAGTTCGTCGCTGACGTCCGTTCGCTGCCGAAATCGATCGCCGCCATCGACAATGCGATCCAGGGAGGGGAGCTGATAATCGACCAGGCGGAACTGAGCACGCCGCTCAGCGCGCTAAGAAGCTCGCCGGCAACGGTGCTGCGCCGGCATCTCTCGGCCAGCGGCAAGCTGGCGGCGGTCGCTTTCAATCTGCCCTCCGCCTGGGGAGTCCCGCCGGTCAGCCAGTTCGGCGGCAAGGTCACGTACACGCGCGGGACGCTGGCGCTGGCCGAGGGCGCGGCGCGTATCGGCCAATCGACGCTCAGTGCGGTGAGCGGGCGTGCCGACCTGGCGCGCGGCGTGAAGCGAATCGACTACGTGCTCGAAGCGAAAGGCGAGCTCGCGGCCGAGCAGGTCTATGCGGCGGCGCTCAAGAACGCCCCGGCACTGGCGAAGCTGGCGAGCCAGAGCGTCAGCTCCGTGGCGGGCGAGGCCAGCCTCGATCTCAAGTCGAGCGGTACGCTGGTGGCGGCGAAGCCTCACGGGCCCAACGCCCTCATCGTGCAGCTCAGGCCGCATCCGTTGCGGGTCGCCTTCAAGGCCCTGCCACGCCCACTCGAATTCAGCGCCGGCCAGGTTACGATCGTGCCCACGACCGTCAGGATTGAGCGGCTGCTGGTGCAGGCGGCGAACGGCGGCGCCGGCGGCGGCGGCAGCCTGATCGTAAACGGTAACCTGTCGCGCCGGGGGCAGGGGCTGATGGCGCGCAACCTGTCGGTGGAGGTGCGCAATCTGAGCGCGCAGCGATGGTTGCCGCTGTTGGTCGACTCCTCCGACCTCGCCCTGCAGGGAAATATCAACGGCACGGTGTTCGTGGCAGGCGCGGCGGCGGCGAAGCCCGCCTACCGGGTCACCGGGCGCCTGGAGCTCGGGCGCGGCCAGCTGCAGTTCGGATTTTTGCGCGCGCCCATAAAGCTTGACTCCGCGACCGTGGCGCTCGACGGCCGCGGGATGAAGATCCAGATACCTTCGGCGAGTATCGAGCAGGCGCCGATCGATCTGAGCATCGCGCTGCGCGATTTCTCGCATCCGGAGCTGGAGCTCAACGCGGTCGCGCAGCGGCTCGACTTGTCGGTAATGAAATTCATCCGGCTGCCGTGGTCGCCGCCGACTCCGGTCATGATGTTCAAGATTCCGGTCACCGGCTACCTCGGCGCGCGCAAAGCCAGGCTTGCGCGGCTCGAGATGTCCGACGTCGGCACCAATTATCGCTACGACCATGGCGCGTGGCAGGTGCGGAGTTTCAAGGCCGAAGCGCTCGGCGGCCATATTGCGATGGAAATCTCGGGGCGGCAGAAGGACGACTGGATCCATATGCAGGGCCAGTTGACGCAGATCGACGGGGCCTCCCTAATGCGGCTCATCAAGGATTCGGGACGGCCCGAACTGACCGGCAAGATCGACGTGAGCGGCGATCTGCGAGCCGACACCAACAACGATTTCTTCACCACGCTTGCGGGCAAGCTCGCCATCAACGCCGAAAAAGGGGTAATCGCGAAATTCCGGCTGCTCTCGATAATCCTCGGCATGATCGATCTGAAGAGCTGGCTGACCGCCCAGGTCCCCGACCCGCGGGTCGCGGGCCTGCCTTTCGATACGCTGGCCGGCAACTTCGTCGGCCACGACGGCGTGTTCCATACCGATGACCTGGCGATCAAGGGGCCGGTGATGGATATGGGGGCGCAGGGCACGGTCAATGTGGGCGAGGGCACCATGGACATGACGATCGAGATGGTGCCGTTCAATACCATCAACTGGCTGGTCACCAAGATTCCGTTGCTCGGCGAGCATCTGGCGGCCGGCACCACGTTGTTTGCCGCCTACTTCGCGGTGCGCGGGCCGATGAGCGATCCGCATGTCAGCGTCAAGCCCATCACCTCGGTCGCCGAGCTGGTGAAAAAGACGCTGGGCCTGCCGATCAACATAATTCGTCCCAACACGGTCCGATGATTTCGACTTGGACCGGCCGGCGCGCGCCGCTAGAGTGACGTGCGGCACGGGTTCCGATGGCATCGCAGAGAGCATCCGCGGCGAGACTGGTCCTGGTCACCGCCGGCAGCGAGCGGGAGGCGCGTCGAATCGCGCGGGCGCTGGTCGAAGAGCGCTTGGCGGCGTGCGTCAATATCGTGGCCCGGGTGCGTTCAATCTACCGATGGCGGGACGCGATCGAGGAGGCGCGCGAATATCTGCTGGTTATCAAGACTCGCGCGGCGCTCTATCTCCGGCTCGAACGGCGGGTCCGCGAGCTGCACAGCTACGAGGTGCCGGAAATTCTCTCGCTCGCGCTCGACCGGGGCCATCAGGCCTACGTCAAATGGCTGTTCGACTCGACCGCCGTGCGGCGCGGAGCGCGGAGCTGAGTGATGGGATCGCTCGATCGGGCAGATTCGGCGCGGATGTTTCGCCGCGCCATCAGGCGGATGACGGCTTACGTCCCGGGTGAGCAGCCGCGCCCCGGCCAGCGACTGATCAAACTCAACACCAACGAAAATCCCTACCCCCCGTCGCCGGCGGTGCGCCGGGTGCTGGCCGGTGCGGCCGGCCTGCTGCGGCTCTACCCGGCGCCGCTCGCCGATGAACTGATCGTCGAGGCGGCGCGCCTCTACCGCCTGCCGCGCGAGATGATCGTCGCCGGCAACGGCTCTGACGAACTGCTCGCAATGATCTTCCGCGTCACGTTGGGCGCGCGCGATCGCGTCGCCTATCCACTGCCGACCTACTCGCTGTACGACACGCTGGCGGCGATTCAGGAGGCCACGGTGATCGGCGTCCCGTGGCGCGAGAATTTCGTCCTGCCGCTCGACGAGCTGGTGCGGGCGCGCGCGCGGCTGACGATCGTATGCAATCCCAATTCGCCGTCCGGCACCTGCGTCGCAGCGGCCAAGCTCGCCGCCCTGGCGCGCCGCCTCGCTCCACGCCTGCTGGTGATCGATGAGGCCTACGTCGATTTTGCCGACGGCCACGCGCTGGAGCTCGTCCGCCGTTATCGCAATGTCGTCGTGCTGCGCTCGTTCTCGAAATCCTTTTCGCTGGCCGGGATGCGGCTGGGGCTGGGCTTTGCGCATCCGGAAATTATCCAACAGCTCCTCAAGGTCAAGGATTCGTACAACCTGAGCCGGCTGGCGATCGCGGTCGGCGCGCGGGCGCTGCGCGACGTCGCCTGGATGCGCCGCAATGTCGAGCGGATCAAGACGATGCGGGCGCGGGTCGAGGCCGAGCTGCGTCGGATGGGCTTCGAGGTGCCGCCCTCGCGGGCCAACTTCGTGATGGCGCGGCTACCCGGGCGCGACCTCGGTCCGCTGGCGGCAGGCTTGAGAAAACGCGGCATCCTGGTGCGTTACTTCGCGACCCCGGAACTCAAGGATGCGCTCAGGATTTCGATCGGCACGCCGGCGGAGATGGCGGCGCTGATGCGCGCGCTGCGTCCGCTGATGGCCACGCCCGGCGTCGCGACGGCGTCGCGGCGGCGGCCGGCGGCGCCCGCGCGATGAGTCCGATCGGCCGCCTGTTCAGACATTTTCGCGCGGCGAAAAGCGCCGCGCAGGCGCCGTCCGATGGCGGCGGCGAAGTCCAATGGATCATCGCCGGGCTCGGCAATCCGGGGGAGGAGTATCAGCGCGCGCGCCATAATCTCGGCTTCATGACCGTCGAGCGATTCGCCACGTCACACGAGCTGAAACTTTCGCGGCGGCGCTTCAAGGCGAACTACGCCCAGACCACGATCGAGGGGCGCGGGCTAATCCTGGCCGAGCCCGAAACCTTCTATAACCTGAGCGGCGACTGTCTGTCGGCGATGCTGGGCTATTTCAAGGTTCCGGTGGAGCGGCTGATCGTGGTGCACGACGATCTCGATCTCGAAGCCGGCCGGCTGCGCCTCAAGCGCGGCGGCGGCGATGCGGGTAATCGCGGCGTGCGCTCGATCGCGGAGCGGCTCGGCGCGGACTTTATCCGCATCCGCATCGGTGTCGGCCGCCCGCCTACCGACGACGACAGCAAGGATTTCGTGCTCAAGCCGATGACGCGCGGCGAGCTGGCGAGTTTCGCGCCGGTTGTCGCGCGCGCTGCCGAAGCGGTTGAGACGCTGGTCGTCACCGCAGATCTCGATCGTGCGATGGGCCGCTACAACCAACGACCGGGCTAAGCCCCGGCACAACCGCGCAGACCGCAGTCGGCAACTTTTACGCTCGCGCGGCTTCGGATACGCTGACCGCAGGCCACAGATAGGTACGAATGACGGCAAGCTGATTGGAGATGGACGAAAGTCAGGCACAGGAGCGCGCTCTGGAGCTGAGCCGCAACGCGGTCGAGGTGATTTCGGCCGCCGAGCTGGCCGCCAAGCTGGCCGAAGAACGGCCGCTCAGGATCAAGCTCGGGATGGATCCGACCGCGCCCGACCTGCATCTGGGCCATACCGTGACGCTCAAGAAGCTGCGCGATTTCCAGCGCGTTGGCCATACCGTGGTCTTCCTGGTCGGCGATTTCACCGCCATGATCGGCGACCCGACCGGCCGCTCCGAAACCCGCAAACCGCTCACGCCCGAGCAGATCAAGCGCAACGCCGGGACCTACGAACGGCAGGTGTTCAAGATTCTCGATCCGGCGCGCACCGAAATCCGCTTCAACAGCGAGTGGATGGGGGCGATGGGCGTCGCCGAATTGATCGGAATCGCGGCCAAGCTCAGCGCGGCGCGGATGCTCGAGCGCGACGATTTTGAAAAACGGCTCGCAGCCGGCGAGCCGTTGTTCCTGCACGAGCTGCTCTACCCGTTGATCCAGGGCTATGACTCGGTGGCGCTCAAGGCCGACGTCGAACTGGGCGGGACCGATCAGAAATTCAACATGCTGGTCGGCCGCGATCTGCAGCGCGCCTACGGGCAGCCGCCGCAGGTGGTGATGACCATGACGCTGCTCGAGGGGCTCGACGGCGTGCGCAAGATGTCGAAGTCATACGGCAACTACGTTGCGCTCGAGGATCCGCCCGAGGAGATGTTCGGCAAGCTGATGTCGGCCTCCGACGCGCTGATGGCGCGCTACTTCGAGATTCTGATCGGCGGCGACGCGGCCGAGCTGGCCGCGGTCCGTTCGGGCGCGATGCATCCGATGGAAGCCAAGAAGCGGCTGGCCGCGATGATCGTCGCTGAGTATCACGACGCGGAGGCCAGCGAACGGGCGCGCGAACATTTCGAGACCAAGTTCCAGCGCCGCGAGGTGCCGGCCGACGCGCGGGTCTACCGGCTCGACGGCGAAATCTGGATCTGCGAGCTGATGAAACAGCTCGGCTTCGTCGCCTCGACCAGCGAGGCGCGCCGGCTGGTCGGGCAGGGCGCGGTGCGGGTCGACGGCCGCACCATCACCGAAATCAACTTTCGTTTCGTGCCGGGCGAGAACCAGGTGATCGAGGTCGGCAAGCGCCGCGTGGCGCGGATCGAGCGCTAGGGCTTGTCGTCGTCGTCGGCGCGCCGCGCGGACTCGGCCTCGACCGCCGCGCGCAGCTTCTTCATGGTGCGGTCGAGCGCCTTCATGTAGCGCTGCTTGGTCCAGCTTTCCTTGGTGCGCATCTTGAGCCAGCCGAGCTTGACGGCGTCGGGCTTGTTGCCCATCTCGCCGGTCGAGACCTCGATGACCGCGCGCTCCTCGGTAGTCAGCGTCGCGAGCACCTCGCGTTTGATGTTCTGCAGGAAGCCGGCTTTGAGGTCGATATCAATTTTCATGGCCGTCACCTAACCCCGGCGCGTCAATGGGAAACCGTCGACGCCGGCAGGTTGATCATCTCGCTCTGCTCGGGCGGGTTGGGACCGGCGAGCGGATGAAAGAAGTTGTAGAACCCGCGCATCAGCGAAAAACCCCATCCGCCGCTGCTCGAGAGCATCCCGGACACTTCATAGTAGACGGCTGGATCGTTGACCAGCTTCCCGACCGTGCCCTGGCCGGTGTTGATCTTGTGGAGGATCTGGCTGAGATCGCGCGACGACGAGCGCAGGTTGGCCATCACCTCGTTGCCGTAGCCCTGGTTCTCGATCAGTTGCGGCAGCAGGCCGCGTCCCTGGTTGAAGCGGCTCGCCGCTTCGCCAAGCTGCTCGGAGGTATGATGCATGGTGTCGAGGGTGGCGGTGACGTTGTCGAGCATCCGCCGGCCGTTGACGCGATCGCTTACCAGCGCGCCCGCGACGCCGCGGCCCTGGTTGATCGAGACCACGGTGTGATCGAGATCGGTCGTGAGCTTGCCGATATCGTCGAGCGTCTGGCGCACGACTGCCGCATTGAGCCTCGGCTCGCCGTGTCCCTGGCCGCGGATGAGCTGGCCCAGCAGTCCGTGGCCCTGGTTGAGCTGATCGAGCAGCGCGTGCAGCGAGTCGGCCACTGACATCACGTTCGCGACCAGGTCGCCGGTGCCTTTGGCCTGCAGCAGGGTCTGGTAGTCGATCGGATCGCGCGCCGGCAGCATCGATCCCGCCGGGGCCGGCGGCGAGCCGGGATGGCCGGGGCCGATCTCGACGTACTGATCCCCGAGCAGTCCCATCGATTGGATTTTCGCCTTGGAATCGACCCGCACATGAGCGGCGGCCGACTCGCGAATCCACAGCGTCACCTCAATCAGGTTCTGGTTGGGATTGTCGGATAAAAACTTGATCCGCGCGACCGATCCGATACTGACCCCCGCCAGCCGCACCGGCGCGCCGGCCTGCAGGCCGTTGACGCGATGGAAGCGCGCGGCCAGGGTCTCGGAGCCGGTGAACCATCGCGAACCCCTCCCGATTGACATGATGCCGAAGGCCAGAATCACGAGCCCGGCGAAAATCAGCAATCCGACCCGCACCGTCCTGGATGTGGATTGAGCCACGGTGTAACCCCCTCCGGGTTAGAGCGCAGTCTTGAGAAAATCCTGCATCAACTCATCGCGCGAGGCGCGCACCTCGTCGGCGGTGCCGCTCACCCGAATCTTACCGTGATAGAGCAGCGCGAAGCGATCACCCACGACGAAGGCGTTTTTGAGATCGTGGGTCACCACCACGCTGGTCAAGCCCAGCCGTTCCTGCAACTCGCGCATCTGAACGCTGATGCGATGGGCCACCAGCGGATCGAGACCGGTGGTCGGCTCGTCGTAGAGCACGGCGTGCGGCTCGAGCGCGAGGGTGCGAGCGATGGCGACGCGCTTTTTCATGCCGCCCGAAAGCTCGGCCGGCAGCAGCTCCTCGACCCCGTCGACCCCGTCGAGCTGCACCATCGCCAGCAACTCGCGCACCCGCGCATGGATCTGCTCCTCGGCCATCGCGCTATGCTCATGCAGCGGGTAGCTGACGTTCTCGTACACGGTCATCGAATCGAACAGCGCGCCGAGCTGAAACACCATCCCGACCTCCTTGCGCAGCGCGGCGAGCTGATCTTCGTCGAGTAGCGCCAGGTTGCGTCCGCCGACGATTACGGTGCCGCGGTCGGGCATCAGCAAGCCGTTGAGATGGCGCAGCAGGACGCTCTTGCCCTCGCCGCTGCCGCCCAGGATAACCAGCGTCTCGCCGTGGCGCACCTCGAGATCGATACCGCGCAGGATCGGCTTGCCGCCAAAGCTTTTCTCCAGTCCCGTCACCCGGATGAACGGGAGCTGTTCGGCGCCGGGCGCCGCGCCGTTGCCGGCGGTGGGGTCGTGCGCGTCCATCAGATCGTCATAAACAGCTTGGTCAGGAAGAAGTCGGCGACCAGCACGCTGATCGAGGCCGCCACCACCGAGGAGGTGGTCGCGCGGCCCACGCCGTCGGCGCCGCCGGTCACGGTCAGCCCCTTCATGCAGGCGATTATGGCGATCAGGTAGCCGAAAAAGAACGCCTTGCTGATGCCGCTCAGCAGGTCGCTCAGCGCGATGTTCTGGACCAGCGAGGTGTAGAAGAAATCGGCGCTGATGCCGAGCTGGGTGACCGCGATCAGCAGCCCGCCGAACAGTCCGATGGCGTCCGCGATTACCGTCAGCACCGGCAGAATCAGGATCGTCGCCAGCACTCGCGGCACTACCAGCTTCTTGACCGGGCTCGAGGCCAGCGCCAGCATCGCGTCGAGCTGCTCGCTGACCTTCATGCTGCCGAGCTCGGCGGTAATTCCGGCGCCCACCCGCGCGCCGATCATCAGCGCCGTCAGCACCGGGCCCATCTCGCGCAGCAACGACAGCCCCATCACCCGGCTGACGTAGATCTTGGCGCCAAACTTGGCCAGGAACTGACCCATCTGCAGCGCCAGCACCATCCCGGAGAAAATCGCGGTCAGGTTGACCACGTTGAGCGAGCGCACGCCGATACTGTCGAGCTGATCGATCAGCAGCCGGGCTTCGAAGGGACGGCGGAAGAGATGGCGTACGACCTCGACGGTGAGCAGACCGATCTCGCCAAGCTGGTCGAGTAAGCGGTAAAAAGGATCGCGCATCTACCGAATAACTTCATCGAGGGTAAGCGAAGGGTGCTGTGGCAGCAATACGATGATCGCGAGCAGTCCTGATAAATTTAAGCTGTTTGTGTATGGCACCCTGCTTGAGCCGGGATGCCGCGACGGTCTGCTCGGCCATCCGGTGACGACGCGGCCGGCGTGCCTCGACGGCTACCGGGTGGAGCGGGGACGTTATCTCTATATCGTCGCGGCGCCCGGCGTAGCGATCGATGGTCTGCTGATGCTCGATGTCAGCATCGACGACTTCGCGATCCTCGATCGCTACGAGCAACTGCCGCATCTCTATACCCGCGAATCGATCGAGGTCGTGACGCCGTCGGGCGAGCGGCTCGGATGCTGGGTCTATATGCCAACCAGCGCGTTGATCGCTGACTGAATCCTGGGCACTTGCGACGGCGCCGCTGATAGTGGCCCCGCCAGGGAGGCATCTGGATCGATCTGCCTTCTTTTGTTACACCGAGTGATATCTTCATTACATCGGGGCGCGGTTCGCCGAAAAGGTACAAGACAGTATCAACGGGTAATAATTATGTTTCGAGAAACTAAAAGAGTGACGATAGTCGGTTTGATAGGGGCGATCGTTTTGTCGCTCCTGGCCACCTCGGGTCGCGCCTTCTGTGCCGCTGGCGAGAACCAGAACCCGATTCCGCCCGGCACGATAATCACCCCGCAGAACTGGCAAAAATACAAGCAGTATATGAGCGACGGGCTGCAGGTTTTGTTCGCGGGGCAACATTTCTGGAAGATGCCGCCCGACTTTCAGATGGTAGTTAGCGCCTACAAGTCCTATCCGCTGCCGAAAATTTACGTTGAGAACACCGAAAAGTATGCGAAGGACGTGAAGATCGTCACCACTTCGGATGGTGGCCATAATCTTTCGGGCTATGTGGCCGGGCTGCCGTTTCCGAATCCTCAGGAGCCGCTCAGGGGATGGAAACTGCTGGTCGATGACTGGTACGCCTACCAGCCGCATGAAATCTGCGCGACCCAGTCCAAGGTCTGGTTTCATGACCGCCTGTTGAACGAATCAACTCTTAACCAGATCTTCCTGCTGCGCCGCATGAGTCATATCTCCGACCCTGGCGAGCCGATTTACGAACCGCGCGGCAAAGGCGAGGACCTGGTCCAATACGCGCAGATTCTCCAGCCGGAGCAGGCGCGCTACACCACGCTGTTCAATGTCTATTACGAGGATCTCAGCAAGCCGCAGGACACCTATCTTTTCATTCCGGCACTGCGCCGCTCGCTGCGCCTGTCAACCGCGGCGCGCTGCGCGCCGTTTTTCGGCGGCGACTTCACTAACGACGATACCCGGCACGGCGCGTTCAACGGCAACATGACGCACTTCGATGCCGACTTTGTTGCGGACCGCCAGATCCTGGAGGCGCCCGATGTGACGCAGGATCTGAGCAAGCTGGTGAACCCGAGGAATTACTTTCAGCCGCTGTTCTTCGGCAAGCCGACGCTTGAAACCTGGGAAGTGCGCCCGGTATGGATGATCAACGTCCATCCGATCCCGAAATACACGCCAGGCTATTGCTACTCCAAGCGCATCCTGTACGTGGACAAGGAAGACTACCAGGCGATGTGGGCTGACCTGTACGACGACGGCGGCAAGTTCTGGAAGGTCGACTACGATCCGCAGGGGATGGTCAGCGTGCCGGGGGTCGGCGAGGCCTGGACCAATACCGGATGGGGCACGATGTGGGATGAGCAGGCGGGTCATCTGACGATGGCCGAAGTGCAGATGCTAGCCAACCAGAACTGCAATGGACCCAACGGCGAAAATTACACCGATATCGGACGCTACTTCAGCCTGAGCGCGCTTTCCCAGATCATGCGCTGATAGCGTTCCGGATTGGACGGGCTGCGCGCGCAGCTCAATCATAGATAGTCGCGATGGCGGGCCGGGCTTTCCGGTCCGCCATCGTATTTTCGGCCGCCGCTCCCTGATTGGCGCCGCCGCCTCGATTAGGACGTCAGGGGCTTGCCGTCGGGCTTCTTGATGGCGAACTTGTCGAGCCGGTATTGCAGGGTCCGGTAGCTCATGCCGAGCATCTTGGCGGCCTTGGCGATTACCCAGTCGGCCCGCTCCATCGATTGCAGGATCAGGTCGCGCTCGAAGTTCTCGAAGTTGATGCCCTCGGAGGGCAGCTCGAAACGGTCCGAGCGGCCACCGCCGCGCTCGCGGGCGTGGGTCTTGCGCGACACCACTTCTTCGGGGAGATCGCGGGGCATGATGCGATCGCCTTCGCATAGCAGGCTGGCCCGCTCGATAGCGGATTCGAGCTGGCGCACGTTGCCCGGCCACGAGTAGTCGAGCAGTATCTCCATCGCCTCGCGGCTCACTTCCTTGGGCTTGGCGCTGGCCATCCGGGCAAAGCGCGTCAGGGTATGCTCGACCAGCAGCGGCAGGTCGGAACGGCGATCGCGCAGCGGCGGCAGCGTGATCGTCACCACGTTGACGCGATAATAGAGGTCCTCGCGAAAGCGCCCCTCGGCCACCTCTTCGGCCAGGTTGCGATTGGTCGCGGCCAGCAACCGCACGTCAACCCGGAACGACTCGTTGCCGCCGACCCGGCGGATCTCCCGCTCCTGCAGCACACGCAGGATTTTGGCTTGCACGCCGACCCCGAGATCGGCGATTTCGTCCAGGAACAGCGTCGACTTGTCGGCGCTCTCGATAAGACCGACCTTGCGCTCGGTGGCGCCGGTGAAGGCGCCGCGCTCGTGGCCGAACAGCTCGTTTTCGATCAGTGCGTCGGGGATCGCCGAACAGTTGATCGCCACGAACGTACGGGTCGCGCGCGGCGACAAGCGATGGATCGCGCGGGCGATAACTTCCTTGCCGGTGCCGCTCTCGCCCTGGATGAGGACGGTCGAGTTCGAGGGCGCCACCTTGCGCACGATCCGGATCACTTCCTGGATCGTAGGATGCTGGCCGACCACGCCTTCGACCTCGAACTTGCCCTCCAGCCGGGTGCGCAGCAGCTGGTTCTCCTGCTGCAGATTCGACAGCTCCGCCGCCTTGCCGACCGTCATCACCAGGGTTTCGCGGTCGGTCGGCTTGGTCAGGTAATAGAAGGCGCCGTTCTTCATCGCCTTGACGGCGCTGTCGATGGTGCCGTGTGCGGTCAGCACCACCACCTGGCTGGCGGGATGGACCGCGCGGACCTGCGCCAGCAGCTCCTCGCCCGACATCCCGGGCATCATCAGATCGGTGAGGACCACGTCGAAGCGGCTCGAACCGAGGATTTCGAGCGCGCGCTTGCCGACCGCCGCCTCCTCGACCGCGAAGCCCTCTTCGCGCAGGGTCTCGGCGGTGATGTTGCGTTCGAGGTCGTTATCTTCGACCACCAGCACGGATGCCTGACTCATAGGTTTAAGTTTTGCCGGTTTGCAGCGGGAAGGTGAAGACCACCCGCGTGCCGGGTCCCGACGAGTTGGACCCGATGGTTATCTCGCCGCCGTGTTTTTCGACGATCGCCTGCGACAGGAACAGGCCGAGCCCGATACCCTCGCGCTTGGTGGTGAAGAAGGGCTCGAAAATGCGCTGCGCCGCGGACGGGTCGATGCCGACGCCGGTGTCGACGAAGGTGACCCGCAGGTGCGCGCTGTCGCGGGCGTAGCCGACCGCCAGCTCGCCGCCCTCGGGCATCGCCTGGATCGCGTTGGCGACCACGTTGATGAAGCAGGTGCGAATTTTCTCCGCGTCGAGGCTGAGCAGCGTGGGCACTTCGGGGTCGCGCTCCTGAACCGTGATCCCCTGGCTCTTCACCTTGGACTCGGATAGCTCGAGCACGCCGCGGACCAGCGCACGTACGTCGGTCGGGGCGCGATGGATCTCGATCGGCTTGCCGTAGTGCAGGAAGCTCTGGATGAGCTCGGTCAGGCGCCGAATCTCGTCCTTCATCATGGCGAGCTGACGGAGGAACTGATCGCGATCGCCGCTCAACTGGGCGGCGTAATTGGCGCGCAACTGATCGATCGCCAGCGAGATGAAGTTGAGAGGATTCTTGATCTCGTGGGCCAGTCCGCCGGCGAGCTGGCCCAGCGCGGCGAAACGCTCGAGCCGGTTGAGCTCGATCTCGCGCTCGCGCGCCCGGCGCAGCTGCGCCACCATCTCGTTGAAGCTGCGCGTTAACAGCCCGATCTCGTCGCGCCGATGAGTCTCGCCGACCGGTTCGAGGCCGCGCGCCGCGATATTCTGCGCCGCGGCCGCAATGGTGTGGATCGGACTCACATAGCGCTGCGCCAGGACCCAGGCGAAGGCCAGACCGAGCGCGAAAATCGCCAGTGCGATGCTCAGCAGCTGGTTGCGATATTGCTGCAGCGGCTCGGCGAAATCGCCGAAATTGGCGACCACCTGCACGTAGCCCATCAGGTGGTCCTCGACCTCGACCGGGATCAGATAGACGGTGGTCTGCTGGCCGGCAGCGCCGAAGGCCAGCGGAATGACGTCGATCAGATCGCCGCGGCCGTGCGCGACCTGGCTGTGGGCACCGCGCTTCAGGACGGCGCCGATCAGCTTGGGATTGGTGCTGTTGATGATCTGGCTCTGGCTCGAAGCGATCGAGACCTCGAGGCCATTGGTGCTCAGGCTTTTGACGTAGTTGGGCAGCCGGTCGGGATTGGTGGCGCTGACCGAAGTCAGCTCCTGCACGCTGATCTGGATGGCGCGGGCGAGATCCTTGACCCGCGCCTGCGTGCTTTCGACCACCGCCTCCTGGGTGCCGAGGCTGACCGCCACCTGCGCGCCGAGCGTCAGCGTCAGCAGCAGCACCATCAGGGCCATCAGCTTGGCCTTCAGTCCGAAGGCCGGGAAGACAATTTTCATGGCGATTCGCCTGCGCCTGAAATCCGGCCGGGCGAAAGCCGCCCGGGCAAAAGATAGTCTACTCTGTTTCCTGGCTGCGGCCGGACACCAGGTAGAAGTAGCGGGTGACCCAGAACAGGATCGAAGCTGCCAGGATCAGCAGCAGTACGTGCTCGAATCCGCCGACGTATTTGATCGCCAGTTCGATCTCGCTGCCGAAGAAATAGCCCGCCGAGACCATCAACGGCACCGAGATCAGTGCCCCTAGCAGGTCGTAGAGGAAGAAGCGTCCCGGGCTTACGCCGAGCGATCCGGCCGACAGATAAACGATCGCGCGCAGGCCGGCGAAAAAGCGCGCATAGAAGATCGCCTTGCTGCCGTGCCGCTCCATGAACTGGCGCATCCGCTCAATCCGGCGGCGCGATTTGGGGCGTGCGACGCCGAAGTAGGACAGCAGCCCGCTGCCGAAGCGCCGTCCGATGAGAAACAGCGAATTATCGCCCGCCACCACCCCGACCAGCGCGACGGCAATGGTCGCGGGATAGGCGGTGATGCCGCGATGAACCATGAACCCGCCCGCCAGCAGCGCCACATCCTCCGGCACTGGCAAGCCCAGGCCGCACATCACCAACACCACGAACAGCCCCAGGTAGCTGAAGTGCTGGATGTAGGCTGAGACGGCGACGCCCAAACGCTATTCCCCGTGTGCGTAACGGGTGCGGATAGCGTCGCGAATCTGCTCGACCGGCGCCCCATCGCCGGTCATCTTCGCTGCCAGCAGCGCCTCGCCGATACACACCGGGCAGGTGGTCGCGTGACGATCGCGATAACAATCGAGCAGGCTGCGATGACCCTCGACCTTGTCGCATCCGCAATAGCAGTGAAGTTGCACCAGCACCGCGGGATAACGTGCGGCGGCAAGATAGGCGTCGTGAACCTTACCCTGAAACAGCGCCGGATCGAGGGTTGCGCGCGCCACATCCTGGCTGGATGAGTCGCCGGCGGATTTGGCCTGCAAGCGGGTGACGGCGGCGTAGGCCACGACCGCCACGATAATCACGAGTGAGCCTGCGATGATGAGCTTGCGCATGATGATTCGCCGAAACCGGTCTATACCATGGGCCGCTGGCTGGGTCATCTCTTGCCGATCAAGCCAACCGACGATAGCGCCCGCGAACTCATCTTACTTGGCCCCGCCGGAGAGCGAAACATGATGCTTTACGCTGACTCGGAGCCCCGCGACGATCCGTCCCAGGTTGCTGCGGCCGGCGATCGGTTCAACCTGGTCGAGCCGGGCGGCGAGCGCAGCGATGTCATCCGGGCGTGCCGCACTGCCGAATATTCGATCCCACAGCGCCGTGGTCACTCCCAGGCAGCGATCGTCCATCGCCAGGTGATGGGCCAGATGGCGCGCACGCAGCCGCGCCTCGAAGCGGCCCACCGCAGGCGCGAAATGCAGCCGGTAATGAACCAGCTCGTAGATTGCGAATCCGGCCACCAGCCCGGCAACGAAGATCGTCGCCGGCGTCATCCCGAAACCGATCAGCAGCAGGCCGAAGATGGCAGCGGTCGGTAGCCACGCGCCGAGCGCAAAGACCGCGCTCGGGTCGCGATGGTGCACCTGGTGGAGGGGGGTTACGAAGGTGACGAAGCGATGGCTCAGCCAGCCGTGAATCGCGTACTCGAGAAACGTCCAGGCCAGCAGCCCGGCGGCGAACATCGTCACAGCCACGACCATCGCTTGATCGTAGACAGGCAGGCGTTGCAGGGCAACGGCGTCGGGCGCCGCAGGGGTTTGGCCGACTGCGAGGTCGGCCAGGGTCGTAGCGATGGCAGTAGTCTTCTTGCAGGTTTTCTGGTTAATTTATGGCAACGGACTGTGATAGCCGACGTTTGCTGGGCGGAGATTGGAGAGTGCCCCCGGCACTTTCGCCAGATTTTCCAGGTTTCGCTTGAATTTCGGCGGCGATGAAACGTCCGATTACTAAGAGGTTCTGGCAGTAGAACCCGCATAGGGACACGCAAAAGTCCCATATCCGCTCGAGGAGGATCCATGGTTAAGAAGGTCGCCGCCATCACGGGCGGCGTGCTGCTTGGTATTACGATTGCGTTTGCGCGCGCTGGCGCGTTCCCGTTTTGGGGCTCTTCCTCGTCGACCACCGGCAAGCCGGAAGCCTCGGCTGCCTCTCCGGCCGCGCTCGCCAAACCCGTGGCGGCAGCGCCCGCACCGGCCGGCCAACCCGAGCCGGCCGCCTCGCTGCCTAAGAACGGCGTGCCGCTACCGTCGTTCGCACCGCTGGTGAAGCGGGTGATGCCGACGGTGGTGAATGTCAGCGTGGTGCAGGAAATCAAATCGAATGCGATGCCGTTTCAGTTCGGCGGCCCTGGCGGCCCCCAGGGACCCGGCGGCGGCGGTCCGGGCGCCGGCCCACAGCAAGGTCCGTTCGGCCCGGGTGGCGGCGATCCGTTCGAGCAATTCCGTCACTTCTTCGGCGAAATTCCTCACAACTTCAAGCAGCATGGGCTGGGCTCGGGCGTAATCGTCTCGCCCGACGGCTATATCCTGACCAATAACCACGTGGTCGGCGATGCGAGCGAAATTCACGTCAAGCTGAGCGATCAACGCGAGTTCAAGGCCAAGGTGATCGGCAAGGACGAGAAGACCGACCTGGCGCTGATCAAGATCGATAGCAAGGACCCGCTGCCCTACGCTGACCTCGGCAATTCTGACGCCACCGAGGTAGGCGACTGGGTGATCGCGATCGGTAACCCGTTCGGCTTCTCGCTGACCGTAACCGCCGGTATCGTCAGCGCCAAAGGGCGCGCGCTCGGCGGCAACTACGATAACTTCATCCAGACCGACGCCTCGATTAACCCCGGCAACTCGGGTGGCCCGCTGTTCAACACCGAGGGCAAGGTGATCGGCATCAACACTGCTATCTATAGCAGCACCGGCACCAACGCCGGGATCGGCTTCGCCATCCCGATCGACCTCGCCCGCGACATCATGAACCAGCTCAAGGAGCATGGCCACGTGATCCGCGGATGGCTGGGCGTCGAGATCCAGCAGGTGACGCCCGACCTCGCGCAGTCCTTCGGACTGGAGAAGCCCGAGGGCGCCCTGGTCGCCAGCGTGGTCGAGGATGGTCCGGCGGCGGCCGCTGGCGTCAAGCGCGGCGATGTCATCCTCAAATTCGACGGCCGGCCGGTGCCGGATGAACATCATTTGCCCGAGATGGTTGCGCAGACCCAAATCAACAAGACCGTCCCGCTGGTGGTGTTGCGCAACGGCAAGCAGGTCGAACTTCAGGTCAAGGTCGGCGAGCTCAAGGAAACCAAGCTCGCCAGCGCCAAGAATGAGGAGGCCAACGATAACTGGGGGCTGCAGGTGCAGGCGCTGACCCCGGAAATCGCGCAGCAGCTCAACCTCAAGTCCGACAAGGGCGTGGTGGTGCGCGGCGTTACTCCGGATACGCCGGGGGCCGATGCCGGTGTGCAGCCGGGCGACGTGGTGCTCGAAGTGAATCACAAGAAGATCGCGTCGGTCGAAAACTTCCTGACCGAGGCCAAGGCGGCCAAGGACTCGAAGAAGCCAGCCCTGCTGCTGGTCCAGCGCGGCGATGCCACGCTTTACACGGTAATCAAGCCCGAGAGTTGATAGCCAAGCCTGTCTACCAGGTCGCGGAGGAACGGATCGCAAGTCCGTTCCTCCGCTTTTTTTCGATGAGCCGCCAATCCGCGGGTCCCCATCGGAGCTGACCGGCGATGAACCAGGGGCGGGAGCGATGCGACCTGATTATCGCCGGCGCCGGACCCGCCGGTCTCGCGACCGCGCTCTACCTGCTCGCCCGACGCCCGGAGTTGGCCGGGCGGGTAATCGCGCTCGACAAGGCGCGCCATCCGCGGCCCAAGGTCTGCGCCGGCGGCCTGATTCCCAAAACCATCGCGGCGCTCGACGAACTCGGTATCGGCCTCGACGTTCCCGCGGTACAGGTCACCGCCGGCGTGGCCCGCACCGAGATTGGCAGCGTCGACATCCCGCGCGGCGAGGTGCTCTGCACCATCGTGCGCCGCGACCAGTTCGACGCCTCGCTGGCGGCGGCTGCACGGCGCGCCGGTCTCAGGATCGTCGAGGATTGCCGGGTCGACCGGGTCGAAGAGGGGGCCGATTCGGTGCGCGTCACGGCCGTGCGCGGCAGCTTCGAAGCGCCGCTGATAGTCGGCGCCGACGGCTCGGGCAGCCGCGTGCGGCGCGCGCTGTTCAGCGAACGGCGCGAGCTTATCGGCCGCGGCCTGATGGTCGACGTCCCGGTCGATCCCGAGGTCGCTGTCGAGTTCCGCGATCGTCGCTACCGCTTCGACTTTGATTGTGTGCGGGCCGGTGTGCGCGGCTATGCCTGGTCATTCCCCTGCATGGTCGACGGCCGGGCGCATCTTAACGCCGGCATCTACGATCAATTTGCCGACGGCCGGGTGTCGAATCGATTGATGATCGATCAACTCAGGGAAGCGTTTCCGCAGATCGCTATCCCGACGGATGCGCGATGCTTTCGGGCCTTTCCGATTCGATGGTTCGACGCGGGCGACGGATTTGCCACGCGCCGCGCGCTGCTGGCCGGCGATGCTGCCGGGGTCGATCCACTGATGGGCGAGGGCATCTCCTATGCCTTCGAGCACGGGCGGCTGGCGGCGGAGTCGATCGCGCGTTTTCTCGACGGCGACGGCGACGCGTTGCGGGATTACGATCGTACGCTGCGGAGCGGCGCGGTCGGCCGCAAGCTCGGCCGGCTGGCGTTCGCGGCGCGCCGCTTCTATGGTCCGCGCCATCGGCTCTACTTTCGCCTCGCTCAGCTGAGTCCCAAGGCCCAGCAAATGGGCGTCGATTGGTACAACGGCGCGCGCAATCTCGACCAGGTGCCGGCGCGCCGGCTGATCGCGCGATGGGCGAGGGCGGTTCTTCTCGGCCGGCCGGTGCGGTAGGATGGCTCGCTCGGACCGGTTAGATTGCCGGTCACGTTGATGGAGAGGGGTTAGCTGTTTCGACCCGTCGGCCGAACGATGTCATGGCAAAGCGACGTAATCGCAAACGGCGGCGGGGCTTGAAAACCAAGCTCATCCTGATTATCGCTCTGATGCTGTTGATCGCGGGCTTCATTACGCGCCGGATGCTGATGCCGATCCGCGGCCCGCATCGCTCCGCGCCTCAGCGCTTCGGCGCCGCTGCGGATCGATCCGAAGCTGCCGCCGGTCCACGCGCGATGCCGGCCGGCGCCAGGCCGGACGGTGAGAATCTCAGCGACGTCGATCGCCGGGAACTCGGCGCCCTCATTCGAAACCGGACGAGCAAGGCGAGATAGAAGCTGATGGGTGCGGGCGTGCAGGTGCTCGATGACCTCGGCCTGCGGGTGGAACTCGCAGCGCCGCCGGCCAGGGTCGTGTCGCTGGTTCCGAGCTGGACCGAGACCCTGTTCGCGCTCGGCGTCGGCCCGCGAGTGGCAGGGGTCACGCGTTTTTGTGTCGCCCCGGCCTCTGAAGTGGCGCCGCTGGCCAAGGTTGGCGGCACCAAGAATCCCGACCTCGGCGCGATCATGCGGCTCAGCCCGGACCTGGTAATCGCCAACGCCGAGGAGAATCGGCGCGAGGATATCGATCGCCTGCGCGAACACGGCATCCCGGTGTTCGTCACCTATCCGCGCACCGTCCCGGGCGTGGTCGAATCCGTCCTGCGCCTGGGCAGCGTACTCGGCGCCGAGCACGCGGCCGCGGCGCTGACGCGTGAGATCGTGATGGCGGTGAGCGAGATCGAGGCCGGCCTCGGCGTCTGGATGAAGCTGCGGCTGCGGGTCTTTTGCCCGGTATGGAAGAACCCCTGGATGACGTTCAACGCCGACACCTATGCGCATGATGTGCTGCGGATGCTCGGCTTCAGAAATATCTTTGCCGCCGCCGGCGAGCGCTACCCGCGCGTCACGCTGCAGCAGGCGCTCGAGGAGCGGCCCGACGTCGTGCTGCTGCCCGATGAGCCGTACGTGTTTACCGACGACGACCTCCGCGAGATGAAAGAGGCGCTGCCGGCGGCGCTGGGCCGGCGCGTGCTGCTGATCAACGGGCGCGACCTGCATTGGTACGGCGCGCACATGGTGCGGGGCCTGCGCGCGCTCAATCAGTTGCTGGCGCGCGTGCGCGCCAGCTCCGGATTGGGCAGCAGCTGAGAGCTTGGCCCGCGTCCGCGTTTGCCTGTGACGATTAAACGCTTTAAATTTCGATCTCTACCGCCCGCGCGCGCCGCTAGGGGAGGCTCGGATGGCCGCACCGCTTGAAGGAATAAAAGTACTGGACCTGACGCGGCTTGCGCCCGGACCATTCTGCACCATGATCCTGGGCGACCTCGGCGCCGAGGTGATCAAGATCGAGGAGCCGGGCCCGCCCGGCGGCCGCCGCGCCCAGCAGGCCGGTGCGGCGGGAGTGAAGCTGCCGACCGGCGGTTTCGGCGGCTCGCCTTACAATGCACTCAACCGCAACAAGAAATCGATCGGTCTCAATCTCAAGAGCCCCGCGGGCAAGCAGATTTATCTGCGCCTGGCGCAGCGCGCCGATATCGTCGTCGAGGAGTTCCGGCCGGGCGTCGCCCAGCGGCTCGGGATCGATTACGAGACCCTGGCGGTGCGCAACCCCGCGCTGATCTACTGCGCGGTGACCGGCTACGGTCAGGACGGTCCGTGCCGCAACGTAGTTGGGCATGATCTCAATTACATCGGCACCGCCGGACTGCTGTCGATTTTCGGGCGCAAGGGCGAGCCGCCGACTATTCCGCACAACCTGCTGGCCGATTACGCGGGCGGCGGGATGCACGGCGCGATCGGTATCCTGGCCGCGCTGGTCGCCCGGCACAGCACCGGGCGCGGGCAGTACGTTGATATCTCGATGCTCGACGGCACCATCGCGTTGCTGGCGCAGACCTTCTCGACCTTCTTCGCGACCGGTAAGGTGCCGATGCGGGGCGAGACCATGCTCGACGGCGGCCTGCCCAACTACAATTTCTATCTCACCAAGGACGGCAAGTACGTCACCATCGCGGCGCTCGAGCCGTGGTTCTTCGCCAACCTGTGCAAGGCGCTCGGCCGCGAGGATCTGATCGCGCACGAATTCGATCCCGCCAAACGCGATGAGATCCGGAGCTGTTTCGAAGCCGCCTTCCTGACCCGCACGCGCGACGAATGGTTCGAGATCCTGAGCAAGACCGACATTTGTGTCGGCCGCATGCTCGAGCTCGGCGAGGTCGCCGACGACCCGCAGGTGCGCGCGCGCCGGATGATCGTCGATCTCGAAGGTCCCGGCGGCGAAAAGGTTCGCCAGGTCGGCGTCTCGGTCAAGCTCTCGGCCACGCCCGGCGAGATCCGTTCGCTGGCGCCGGCGCTCGGACAGCATACCGACGAGATCCTGGGTGCGCTCGGCTATCAGCCCGACAGTATCGAACGCTGGCGTCGGGAGGGCGCCATCAAGTAGCAGCCTCCTGGTCAAAGACCTAAAATCGTCGCATGCCGGATAAGCAGGAACCGCTGTTCTTTCGTAGCCCTTTCGATTTGTTCATCGAACGCGCCGAGGGCGCCTATCTGTATGCGCGCGGCGGCCGCAAAATCCTCGATGCCGGCGGCGGCGCGGTGGTGGTGCATATCGGCCAGGGACGCGAAGAGATGGCGCGGGTGGCCGCCGAGGTGGTCGGTCGCATCAATTATATCGTGCCGGTGTTCGATTCCGCCGAGCGCACCGCGCTGGTCGCGCGGCTCAAGCGCTGGACGCCGCCGGGCCTCACCCGCTTTTATTTCACCAGCGGCGGCTCGGAGGCGATCGAATCAGCGATCAAGTTTGCGCTGCTGTGTCAGAAGACCCGCGGCCGCGCCGGCCGCACCAAGATTATTTCGCGCCAGTTCTCCTACCATGGCAACACGCTCGGCGCGCTCTCGGCAGGCCATAACCTGCGCCGCAAGGATTACGAAGCGGTGCTGTTGGACTGGCCCAAGATTCCGCCGAGCTTCTGTTACCGATGCCCGTGGGACAAGAGCTATCCCGGCTGTGATCTCGATTGTGCGGAGGCGCTCGAAGCCGAGATTCTGAAGCATGGCCCCGACACTATCGCGGCGTTTCTGGCCGAGCCGATGATGGGTTCGTCGGGCGGCGCGGTGGTGCCGGTCAAGGAGTACTGGCCGCGCATCGCAGAAATCTGCCGGCGCTACGACGTGCTGCTGATCGCTGACGAGGTGATGACCGGGTTCGGCCGCACCGGCCGGCGCTTTGCCGTCGATCACTGGAACGTCAAGCCCGACATCCTGGTCGGCGGCAAGGGGCTGACCGGCGGCTATATGCCGATGGGGATGGTCGCGGCGGATGCGGCGCTGGTCGAGGAATGCGAGCGCGCCGGCGCCGACTTCATGTTCTTCACCTACAGTAATCATCCGCTGGCCTGCGCGCTGGCCGACAAGGCGCTGGAAATCATGGAGCGCGAGCGGCTGGTCGAGCGCGCCGCCGAAGTCGGTGCGCGGCTGGGCGCGCGCCTCAAGGAAGAGCTCTCGGGCCATCCGCTGGTCGGCGACGTCCGCGGCATCGGCATGTTCTGGGCTATCGAACTGGTCCGCGACCGCTCCTCGAAGACTCCGTATCGGTTCGACCAGCGCGTCACGCCGCGGGTGATCGACGCGGCGCTCGAACGCGGGCTGTTCGTCTACCCGGCGCGCGGGATGGCGGGGGCGGCGGGCGGCGACGCCGTAATGATCACGCCGCCCTTCATCATCGGCGACGAGGAAATTGGTTTCATCACGCAGACGCTGCGCGCCGCTTTCGACCAGGTGGCGCCGTCGCTGTAACAATGACCTGAAGCGCCGCCGACGGCGGTTTCTGATATTCTGACCGGCACGCTGGGAGGGGCCGGCAAGACGAGCTTATGCCTGATCAAATCATCGGACCGACTTCTCATTACTTCTTCGCCCAGCGGCTCAAGCTCCATTACGTCGACTGGGGCAACGAGACTCGCCCGCTGGCGATCCTGGTCCATGGCGGCCGCGATCACGCCCGCAACTGGGACTGGGTGGCGCTCGATCTGCGCCGCCATTTTCACGTCGTCGCGCCCGATCTGCGCGGCCATGGCGACTCCGACTGGGCGATCGGCGGCAGCTACTCGATGATCGATTACGTGCTCGACCTGGCGCAGTTGATGAGCGCCATCGGCACCGAGCCGACCACCTTCATCGGCCACTCGCTGGGCGGCGGCGTGGTGCTGCAGTACGCCGGAGTTTTTCCCGAGCGGGTGCGCGCGGTGGTCGCGATCGAGGGACTCGGTCCGCCGCCCTCGATGATCCAGGAAACCGCCGCCCCGCAGCGCATGCGCAACTGGATCGAGGTGATGCAGGGGCTGGCGCGGCGCAAGGTGCGCGAATACGCGACGCTCGACGATGCACTCAGCCGGATGCGCGAAGCGAACCCGCATCTCAGTGTCGACCAGGCGCGCCATCTGACCGTTCACGGCGTGCGTCGTAACGAGAATGGCAGCTACTCGTGGAAGTTCGACAACTACGTACACGCCACTTCGCCCTATCTTTTCAACCTCAAGGACGCCAGTGAAATCTGGGCCCGTATCACCAGCCCCTGCCTGCTGGTGCGCGGCGATGAGTCGCCGTGGGCGGGCGAGCCGGAGCGCGACGGGCGGCTGAGCGCATTTAACGATGCGCAGTCGGTCGTGATTGGCGGCGCCGGCCACTGGGTTCATCACGATCGCCTGGCCAAGTTCCTTGGCGTGGTGCGCGAGTTCCTTAAAATCTAGCTGAAGATGGCTGCTGCACCGAAAGAAACCTCCACTACCGTCTGGCCGCGGCTCGGCTCCTTCCTGGCGCTGCGCTCGGACCAGTTCGAGTATGTCGAATTAATCCTGCTGGCCGTGATGGTCGGGGTGCTGGGCGCGCTCGGCAACCTGGGCTTTCGCGAGCTGATCGATTTCTTTTCCTACCTGTTCATGGACGTCGAATGGCATGCGCTCGGGATACGCCTGTACTCGCTTCACGCGTCGTTGATACCGGTCATTCTGCTCTCGGGCGGGGCCGGAATCCTGGCGCTCAACTGGTTCTTCCCGGGCGACGTGATGGGCTACGGATTTCCGCATTTCCTGGAGATGGTCAACCTCGGCAACGCCCGTATCAAGCGCACCTGGATCGTGGTCAAGGCGCTGGGCGCGGCACTGTCGCTGGGCTCGGGCGCCTCGGTCGGCCGCGAAGGTCCGATCGCGCAGATCGGTGGCGCTATCGGCTCGGCGGTCGCGCAGATGCGCCGGCTGTCGGCCGAGCGCGCCAAGGTGCTGGTCGCCGCCGGCGCCGGAGCGGGAATCGCCACCACCTTCAATGCGCCGATCGGCGGTCTGATGTTCGCGCAGGAGATCGTGCTGCTGAATCAGACCGAGCTGGCGAACCTGTCGCTGCTGATCATCGCGACCATGAGCGCGGTGGTGACCTCGCGCGCGCTGACCGGCAACGCCGCGGTGTTCGTGCCGGCGCCGTTCGAACTGAAGAGCTACTGGGAGATGGTGACCTACGGCGTGATGGGAATCACCATCGGGGCGATCGCCGCCGGCTATATACACGTCGTCCATCAGGTGGCCGATTTCTTTCGCCGGCTGCCGTGGCCCGACTGGGTGAAGCTCGGCGTCGGCCTGCTGGCGGTCGGCCTGATCGCGATCCCGCTGCCGCAAAACCTGTCCGACGGCTACCCCGTGATCAACCACGCCTTGCAGGGCCATTTCACGCTTGCCCGGATGAGCGCGCTGGCCGCCGCCAAATTCTTCGCCAGCGCGATATCGCTCGGCTGCGGCGCGCCGGGCGGCGTGTTCGGCCCGATCTTCTTTATCGGCACGATGTGCGGCGGCACCATCCAGCGGGTGTTCGCCAAGCTGCTGCCGTCGTTCACCGGTTCGCGCGGTTCGTATGCCTTCGTCGGACTCGGCGCCTTCCTGAGCAGCGCCACGCACGCGCCGATGACGGCGCTGTTCCTGCTGTTCGAGACCACCCGCGATCTCCAGATCACCCTGCCGGCGATGATCACGGTGGTGCTTTCGATGCTGGTGGCGCGCGCCATCGAGCCCGAATCGATCGATACCTTCGCGCTGGCCCGGGCCGGCAAAAGTCTCGAGATCGGCAAGGAGCGGCTGGTCCTGAGCCAGATACCGGTCAGCGCCGTGATGACCCATGAGGTCGACACTCTGAGCGAGAATAGCTCGCTGGCCGACGTACTGCGCATCGCCGGCGAGACGGCTCAGGCGATTGTGCCGGTGGTCGACGGTGAGGGCGGGCTGTCCGGGATTATCGTCACCCACCAGTTGCTGGCGCTGCTCGGCGGCGGCAACGAACTAGGTCCGCTGGTCAACGCTTATGACCTGGCCTGGCGTAACTCGCCGATCGTCACTCCGGTCACCACGCTCGATGAGGCG